>ERZ761607.48-NODE-48-length-299312-cov-15.747632_pt1 | contig 299312 bp, 269 predicted proteins | sample MGYA00511164_ERZ761607 | MGnify/ENA primary metagenome ERZ761607 (study PRJEB28899, sample SAMN02445080) | bioreactor sludge metagenome | biome: EBPR sludge | place: Australia: Brisbane, Thorneside Wastewater Treatment Plant | collected 2011-06-22 ... | reverse complement strand
AAAACATTTTTATGTTCGTGCCGGAACTCAACAAATCCAATCGCATGGAGTTGATTGCTGACAAACTTTTGAAACGCGGTCACAAAGAAGCGGTAGTAGAGAAAGTAATAGGTGGCAACTTTGCACGGTTGATGAAGGAGGTGTGGTAGATTAGTTGTTAGTTGTTAGTTTCTGGTTGTTGGTTATTCGTGGTTTACCAATAACTAACAACTATCAACCAATAACTACTATTCAAACTTAATGTTCATGAAGTTGGTCTTGTCTTCTCCTTTCACCGGAGTTTTGGACGCAAATTTTTCTTTTACTTGTGTCGATATATAAGTGCTGAGTCCCTTTCGCAACTGAGCCATCTTCTTCATCACCTCCACGGCAACCGGACCGGCACTGTCATAGGTAAATTTATAATCATAGGAGGCATTGTGAAAGCGTACGATGATGTAGTCGTCACCGGTTTCATAAAGGTGTACTCCCCCTTTGGCGTTTTCACTATAGAGTTGCATGAGGATAAAGGTAAAAAATTCTATTTATTTTTATTGAGCAAGATCACCATAATGAATCCCCATTCTCGTGGATTCGGTTCTACGCTCCTGCTCCTCCCTATCACTACTTGGGGTTCCCTGCGCTTCAATCAAACACGACTCTGATATGCTGAGGCACGAAGCATCTTTGAAATCAAAGATCCAAAACTTGAAAGTCCTGATCCAGGATTGCTTGGAACTTTCTGTGTCAGCGTATCAGTATAGAGAGGTATACAACTACTTCCACTTAATATTACACCCCAAACTTGGCTTTTGATCCTGAGGTACTTCTTCTCCATAAAGTAACGCATCCATGGCAGCACGTAAATCAGCTCCGGTAACAGGCACACCATTGCCGGGCCGTGCATCATCCAATTGACCTCGATAAACGAGTTTCAATTCAGCATCAAATAAAAAGAAGTCGGGAGTACAAACGGCATCGTAAGCTTTTGCCACTTCCTGTGTTTCGTCAAATAGATATGGAAATTTGTATCCGAGTTTTTTGGCCACCATTGTCATTTTCTCAGGACTGTCCTCTGGATATTTTTGCGCATCATTCGAATTGATGGCAATCAATTTAATTCCATTGGGGGGATAATCATTTCCTAATTTCACCAGCTCTTCATTAACATGAATTACAAAAGGACAATGATTACAAATAAACATTATAAGTGTTCCCTTTTCTCCCTTCAACTCATGCAACGAAAGTGTTTTTCCGGAAATAGTGTCTGGTAGGGTAAATTCCGATGCTCGGGTGCTGAGCGGAATCATGCTGGATGGTGTACGGGCCATAGTTTTCTTTGATCTTTAGCTTATAAACATTAGTCTGACAGACAATGTTCATCCAACTAAATCAAACTATCTGGCACTCACCACCCGCACAGGCAGCTTCAGCTTTGTGATCGGTGTGGTCGTCTGTCTCTATCACCTGTGTGAGATCAAGCGCTGATAAACTTTTCTCCATTTCTTTAAAGGTAGCTTCGGAGATATCTTCAAATGGTGCCTGTTTATAGTTGCCTGAATCAAATGGTAAAACACTCAGTCCATTGTAGCTTGCTTTGTTTTCCCACATCCATTCACCTACCCTATCCCAATCCTTATCGTCAATGGATACAGTGGCGGACACATTGTTGGCATTGTTGCCTCTTCTAAAACCTTTGCGCACCCACCATTCATTAAACTTTTTGATTCGTTCAAGCAGTTGCATAACATCTTCTGTACGTAATATGCTTCCTTGAGGCGCCATTTGCGGAATGCATACAATGGCTTGTTTGCTGTTGAGCATGTCTTCTTCCAACAATTCAGGATGGTGGATCAGCAAATAGGTATACAGCGCCTCATTCTTGCCAATGCGAATTCTGCGCAGATAAAAATCATTGTGCCAGGCATGGATGCCAGAAGAAGTTCCTAACACCAATGAAGAGGTGCCCGATGGTTTGATGGTGGTGCAGCGTGCCGCAAACTCTATCCCGATTTTTGAAGATACTTCCAGGTTGATGCGTTTCACTTCTTCTGCAGCTTCATTCAAGTCGAGTTTCATCACTTTACCACTGGCGATCCCCGTCATGCCCACTCCGATCAGTGCATCCTGTTCTGTTGTTGCCTTCCACTCGTCACGCAAATAGTGAAAGTCTGTAAAGCCCGCTTGTAAGGTACCCAGGTAGGCTGCAGCTCTTGATCGTGCGTTGAGCTCTTCCTGTGTTTCTACATCCGATACATTCACTTCACAAAGGTTACAAAACTGGAATGGCCGCAAAGCGATTTCACAGCATGGGTTGGTACCCCAGTCTACATCATTGGTAAAGTAAAATCCCGGTTCTCCCGAACCTGAGATTTCTATTTTTTTCCATAGCTTAAAAAATGCTTCGCGAGTGGTATTTTCTCTTGGCAATACCACCGAGTTGTTGGCGCGACCACGCTGTTCATTCAGTTCCCACCAATTGCCAAATTTACAGGTCAGCATCTCTTCATCCCCGTGCGAAAACAACGAAATCATTGCAGACCTGCGAATACCTCCAGCCAATACTGCGTTAGCCAGATGACACATCATGTCGTGGCATTCAAGGGGAGTTAGTTTTTCGCCCTCTTTTTTACGGTCGAGTATAGACTGAACGTGTGCAATGCAAATCTTGAGGGGCTCAGGACCTGGGGCTTTTCCGCCAGCCGTTACCAACCGCGCACCTTTAGGACGAATGTCTCCGTAGTCAAATTCAGGGATATAGTTGCTTTCATTAAAATAACCTTTCAATAAAACTTTCACTGCATCTGCCCATCCTTCAAGACTGTCCCCTATTAAAAACCGCTTCCGGTTTTCTGCCTTTTTAATGGGAGGCAACTTCTCCACATGATGAAACTGCACGGAATAACCTACTCCAGTACCTCCCAGTAAGAGGAAAAGTGTTTCCGAAAAAGCACGGATATTATCTACTGGTAAATAGGCGCAATTATAGATTCGTGAATGGTTGCGGGCAATAGCTGGCCCAGCAAACTGCATGGCGCGCATTGAGGGCAATACTTTCTTTTGGTGTACCCATGTCATCACCTCACTGATTTCCTCAACAAGTTGGGGGTACTTCTCAGCCATCATGCCTTCATAACGGTTGCATATCTCCTGCCAGGTTTCCCTTCGATTAAGCTCAGGGAGGTACCGGGCATACTTCATGTAAATAATCAGCTCACTCAGTATTTCTTGGTTCAGTTGCATCTTCTTTTTTTTATTGCACTCCCTGCTTCACTTTCTCGAACAGAATGTTGTTTTCCAGATGGATGTGGTGCATCAGGTCATTATCAAATGCCTCCAACTTTTGATATGTCATCCTGTATGTAGTACAAACATCATTTGGCAATGTATAGTTGCTTGTATAGGATCTAATTTGTTTGATCAGATTGCCCGCTGCTTCATGTTCGTCCATCATCACTTCCAAGGGTCCATCTAGTAAAAATGGTTGCTCTTGCTGCTCCATTTTCTTGATGGCTGGAAACAGGATTCGTTCTTCCTTCAACATATGTTCATTCAGCTCATCGGACAGTATCGAAAAGCTCTTCCTAACCTCTGCAAGTTCAGGATACGCTTTGCCATGAACATCACATACTTTGTCTAGCAATTCATTCAGTAATGGAATAGCCTCTTTTACGTAAGTATGGTGCTGGTCGAGGATATAATCAACTAATAAGGAGGGGCTCCATTTTTTAAAGTTAACAGGTAAGCCCGTTTCAATGTCATTCTTAGTGATTTGTTCCCACACTTCATCATAAGGTGCTCCAGCCTTCTCACATGCCTCCTGAAAAGTACGCTTCCCACCGCAACAATAGTCTATGCGATATTTATTCAGCACTTCCAATGCTTGCGGATATTTCAAGGCTACCTCAGCCACCGATAGTTCAGGAATTTGTATCTCTGTATTCATAGTAAAAATATTGCCTGGTTGGCATTAAAATTAGTGTTCCCCAATTACCGTTGTTATGACGCCAATCACATTGGGTGTATTGTTACAAATAAAAGACTATTTTATCTTTTATTAAAATAATTTGTCGGAAAAGTTGGACACCCTCCAGATCAGATAAGTTGACAATTGACGGTCAAAATTCTGCAATCGTTCGTACGCAATTGGGTAGGTGGGGCAGTTTTCTGCTGACAATGAATAGGAGTTGGTCAGGAGTCTGATATCCCTGAGAAGGGCCTTTATAAAATTAAGCTCATCCAGAGTTATTCCTTTGCTCTGTCTTGCTGAGAAAACTCCTTCCTTCTTAACCAGGAGTAGCAGTTCTTCCGAAAGGATGTTAAATTTTTCTCTAATGCATATCAACTCTGGGTGATGTTGTCCACAATTAGTAGTTAATATGCCTAACAATTCCTTTAATACCGGAACATGAGCTTTTGCTTGCTTGAGATTTTCACTCCCCTCGATTGCTACACTTTTGATCCAGTTCGAATAGTCTTTGCGATCAAATTTCTTGGTGGCCCCTATTGTTTTCATATTCATTAGGGCACAAGATTACTGAATAGTGTTCCCATGATGAATGAGCGCAGTCATAAACCACTGAAATTGGTCATGATCTTAATCAGTGTAAATAGGGTTTTACCTAGTATTAATTGGTCAGCTTTCGTGCCTGACCCACCCAGTCATCTCGAAGAATACGATCTGGAAAATACTTGAGTGCTTTGCCTACCTGGTTAATCATATTCTGATCGAACTGGCTTATTTGTTTAAAAGAGTAAATGCCCATGGCATAGAGCTTACGAGAAATGGCTGGTCCAATACCTTGAATTTGAGTAAGGTCACTGATTTCGTCTTCTTTCGGAACGCGCAACTCAGACTTACTTTGGTTTTCAAATTCAAGTTGCTTGACTTTAAATCGGAGATGCGAAACTTCTGCCCCTAGTTGTTCTGTTTTGGGTCGTAATTCTCCGAGTTCATTTTTTAGGTTTATTTCTAGCTGTTTTTGCGTCTCAAGTTCCCTACGTTGGGCCTCAAGTTCTGCATTTAGCTGTTGACGTTGTTGTCCCCACTCTGCCAGTTCACTTTTATGCTGAAGTTCCAGATAAGCTTTTTCATTGGTAAGCGTGGCTTTGTCCTGGCGCAGGGCTTTAGTGGCAAACTTTAACTCCTTCTTTTCATGCTCTTCCGTGAAGTATGCAATTCTCCATTTTTTAATTGGCTCTTCCTGCAAATAATAGGCTGCCAGGAATCCAATCAAAAAAGCCCCTAATGTCATGAATAGGATTTCTACAATAGCAATTGCGTTGCTTGTGCCATTGAAAGTGGCTGGGTCGGTGCTAAGCCCTTTTACCGAAAAAATATACCAGATGGCACAGGCTATGCACCACACTACAAACAAAACTATTGATAGATAAACTGTTCTTTTACTATTCACAAATCGAATTTAACGCTTAAATAAGGCATTTTATAGGAAAACAGACAAAAAAAGTGGCCCAACCTACTTGGAACATTCTATTTTGACGACAGTTGATCTCTGCACCCCATTTGGCAATATCCTAGATAAAAACAAAGGCCTTATCAGTGTTAAGGCCTTGGTTTCTCATTCATTTAATCGCGTTTTAAATGAATATAAAATGTGATCCCTCACCGTCAGCCAGTGCATACATATCACCTACTGTGATGATGCCCTTTACTTCAGGAAGGAAATCTTTTTCCTCCAGTTTGAACATATCGGCTGCCAGCTTGCAGGCATAGATCTCACCGCCACCCGCATCTATCATTTCTATAAACTCTGTTACATTCGGAATGTCCAGTTTATCCATTTGCTTTTTCATCATGTAAGAAGCAAATTTTTCAAAGCCGGGCAGACCACCGATCATGGTTGGCATGGCAGGCATAAAAGCTGGATTTCCAACCGTGGCAGTGTGCAAATGATCCGCCTTTGATTTGGTGATGGCATCCAGTCCAAAAAATGTAAAAAATAATTTCGCATCTCTGCCATCTGCTAATGCCCCATTGGCCATAATCAGTGCGGCATACACATCTTCCAAGGTACCCTTAGAGCAAATGATCACCACTTTTTTTACTGTATCTTCTTTCTTATTCGCGGGAACAGTCGCTTTGGATGTTACCGGTTCTTTATTGAGTGTCTCAGTCATTATCTTTCTGTTTAATTGTTAAACTTACTTTGCTTACACGCAGCTCACAGGCTTAGGTATTCCTGCTATTCTGCTAGATACTTTCAATGGTCCACCTGGAAACAGTGCATAAAACTGTTTGATGTCCACAATCCCTGATTTTCCGACTTTTCGAATATTCAAGGCCACGCCTTCTGCTTGTTTTTCACGAAGCCAGTTCAATACTTCAAAGTGCTTGTCTGTAAGGGTAATTTCATATTCACCAGCAATCTGATGGGCCCATTCTTTTGACCATTGGGCTGGGTTTTTCATATAGCCCTCTTCGTTTAATTCAATTTGTTGTCCGTTCATTGTCATAGTTTCCATAGTTTGATTATTTAATGTTTTAATAAATTATTTTAAGCTGTTACTTTTCCTGCCATTGACATGTGTCCACTTACTGGTAATTTCTTTCCAGTCAACAACATGTGCCAGTACACCCATTTAAACATGAGTTTACCATAGTGATTGGCTCTGGTCACTTTCAAAAGACCCATCGGACCTACTACTGGCCAAGGGTAGACACCAGGTAATGGTTCAGTTGTGTAATTGAAATCAATCAATGACGCTTTCCCAAAACCAGTTTCGATGAAGCAATTGGAGTGTCCGTCAAATTTGGCTTCCAAAGGTTGTCCAGCGATATAGCTCAAGATGTTTTCGATGAGCACTTCACCTTCAAAGTGAGCCACAGACCCTGCCTTGGAAGCAGGCACATTGGTTGCATCTCCGATAATAAAGACATTGTCGAATTTTTTAGACTTCAATGTTTCTTTGTCTGTTGGAATAAAGTTCAAGCCATCTTCATCTCCCATATCACTTCGCTCGATAAGCTCATCGCCTTTATTTACTGGCACTGATACCAAAAGATCAAATGGCACTTCCAATTCATCATAAGACACCAGCACTTTTCGGTCTTCATCTACCTTCTCCAGATAGAAATCCGGAATCACTTTTATTCCCTTCTCATCCAACAGTTTGCTAAGCATGGCTGTGGCTTTGGGTTTGGTAAATGCCCCAGACAAAGGAGTTACATAAGAGATTTCAACTTTGTCGCGCATTCCTTTTTCTGTGAAGTAGGCATCCGCCAGAAAAGCAAATTCAAGTGGTGCTACAGGACATTTGATGATGGTTTCAGCCAGATTGATCACCAGCTTCCCGCCTTTCCAATCTTTTAGTTTCTTGGCCAATGCGGTTGTCCCTTCGTAGGTATAAAAATCAAAAATGTCTTTGTACCAAAGCTTTCCCTTCAGGCCCGGTGTCTCCTCTGGTACAGGCACTGTACCTGTGGCAATCACCAAAATATCATAAGGTATAGTGAGGCCATTGGTGAGTGTAACTTCATTTTCTGAAGAATTAATCTTATCAATTTCAGCGATTTTGAAATCAACTCCTTTTGGCAAAAAATTAGCCTTAGGCTTCACTACATCTTCAGGCTGGTAAATACCAAACGGAATAAATAAAAATCCGGGTTGGTAATAGTGCTGCTCATCCCGGTCAACAATGGTAATTCTCCACTCTTTGTGATTAAGTGCTTTGTGTAATTTATTAGCCATCATTGTTCCGGCTGTTCCTGCTCCCAGTATGAGTATGTTTTTCATGATTCCGCTTTTTTTGTACGACAAACTTACCTGTCAGGCCTCTCTATTCTCATGACCTTCATCAAAGCCATCAATGATCTTCCTCAAGTCATTATGTGACATTGGTTACATAAAAAAGGGCTTTTCTAGCTTTTTATGGAGGTGGGTGCAACCTTACCTTTATTGTTGACGTCCTATACATAATTCTCTTATGTATCAAGGCCTATGCATTCACCGGAACTGTTAAAAGGTACGCTTCAAACCATCCTGTTAAAGGTTTTAACGGACAATGGCAAAATGTACGGTTATGAAATCACTCAGAAAGTGAAGGAGTTATCTATGGGAAGAATCCTGCTCACAGAAGGGGCATTATATCCGGCTTTGCACAAATTGGAAGCTGAAGGGTTGTTGCAAACAGAAACCGTATTGATGGGCAAGCGGGTGCGAAAATATTACACCATTACTCCAATTGGAAAAAGTTTGGTGAAGGAAAGGGTAGCAGAATTCAGGGATTTTATCAAAACCATGTCTTCCGTTTTGCAGGTGCAAATGGCTTAACCCTATGGCTCAGCTCACCAGTCAACATATTAACTTCATCATTAAAGATCTCCATTACCGTGGATTGGTCTATCAGCCTTTGCAAGAAGAGCTGTTGGATCACATCTGTTCCAGTGTAGAATTAAAGATGGAGCAGGGGAACAAATTTTTGGAGGCTTATCAAGAGGTACTAAAATCGTTTGGAAATACTTCCGGCCTCAGGAGTGTTCAGCAACTTACAATTAAAGCAGAAAATAAAAATAGAAAGTTTATGATCAAAAATTATATCACCATTGCTTTGCGCAACCTAAAAAAGCATAGCTTTTACTCTTTTATCAACATTGCGGGTCTGGCCATTGGTGTAGCTGCCTGCTTGATCATTACACTTTTCATTGTCGATGAAATCAGCTATGACAAGTACAATGAAAAAGCAAATCGCATTTATAGATTACACAATGAGATTAAATTTGGTGGCAACCACTACCAACTTACCACCAGCTCTGCTCCTACTGCACACACGCTACTACAGGATTATCCTGAGATTGAAGCCACCGTACGATTTCGTAACTATGGCTCCTATCTTGTAAAACCAGCCAATGGAACTGAAAACATCAAAGAGAATAACGTCACCTGGACAGACAGTACTTTTTTCAAAATTTTTTCTGTTAAGGTGCTTGAAGGAAATCCCAATACAGCCCTTAAAGAACCCGCAAGTATTGCCATCAGCAAGCGAACCGCTCAAAAATATTTTCCCAATGAAAGCGCACTGGGTCAGTCTTTGATTCTCGACAACAAATACAACGCAAAAGTCACTGCAGTTTTTGAGGATATTCCTACTGCTTCGCACTTTCATTTCGACATATTAATTGCAATGGTTGGTGATTGGCCAGTGGCTAAAGAGGCACAATCAACGGTGTATCTCAGTAACAACTTCAACACTTACCTGCTTTTGAAGGAAGGAACTGATGCCAAAGCGTTGGAGAACAAAATGCCAGAGTTCCTGGAAAAGTACGTTGGCCCTCAAATCGCGCAGGCATTGGGCGGAGATTTTACAATGGAAAAATTCAAGGAGGCTGGTAATCTCTACCATTCAACATTAATGCCGCTGCTGGATATTCATCTGTATTCAGATTTCAAAGGTGAGTTCGAACCCAATGGCAGCATTACCTATGTCTATTTGTTGGCTACTGTTGCCTTGTTTATCCTGGGTATTGCTTGCATTAACTTTATGAATTTAAGTACTGCAAGATCCAGCAACCGAGCCAAAGAGGTGGGTGTGCGCAAAGTAATGGGGTCCATACGCTCCTATCTTATTCGCCAATTTTTATTGGAGTCCACGGTAGTTACTTTCTTCGCTTTTTTGCTAGCCCTGGGTTTGGTTTACCTTTCCCTTCCCTTTTTCAATGACCTGGCTATGAAAAAGCTAACTATTCCATTTGGTGAGCCTGTCTTTTATTTTACAATGATCGGTGCTGCCCTTTTAGTTGGTTTAATCGCTGGTACTTATCCTTCATTTTTCCTTTCCGCTTTCAAGCCTGTCGAAGTCTTGAAGGGCAAAGTTTCAGGAGGCTTAAAAAGTGGAATGGTAAGAAGCGCTTTGGTCGTATTTCAGTTTGTTATTTCTATCTTTCTTATAGTAGGGGCCATTTCAGTGAACCGCCAACTGCAGTTCATTCAAACCAAGAAACTGGGTTTTAACAAAGATCAGGTAATCGTAATACAAGATGCTTATGCACTTCGTCCCAACAATGTCGAAGCATTTAAACAAGAGGTGCTAAAAAACAGTACTATTCAAAGTGGTACAATCTCGGGCTACCTTCCTGTAGAAAGTGGTAATTCATGGCGGAGCGATAATCCTTATTGGAGAGAAGGGAGCGAATCAACAACCGACAATATGGTGAGCATGCAAAACTGGAAAGTCGATCAGGACTATGTGAAAACTTTTGGAATGACTATCGTAGAAGGAAGAGATTTTTCTCTGGATTTTCCATCTGATTCTTCGGCTGTAATTCTGAATGAAGCAGCCGTAGAACAATTTGGTTTTACTGGAGATCCCATTGGTAGCAAAATCAACACTTTTAGTGGAACCCTTGCTGATGGCGCTCCGGATCCATCACAAATGGAGTCTTGGACGGTCGTTGGCATTGTCGAAAACTTTCATTTTTCCACCATGCGCGAAGGCATTACTGCTCTTGGATTGTTCCGAGGCAAAAGTGATGGAAGTGTTTCCTTTAGATTTGCCGCCCAAAACACTCAGGAGGTAATTCAGTCCATAGAAAAAACGTGGAAGTCGCTGGCGCCTGGTCAGCCGTTTCAATACTCTTTTCTGGATGAAGATTTCGGACATATGTATGATGCCGAGCAGCGATTGGGAAGAATATTTACTTTCTTCGCTGGACTCGCCATCATTATTGCCTGTCTTGGATTATTTGCACTTACCGCCTTTACTGCGGAACAACGCGCCAAGGAAATTGGTATTCGAAAAGTATTAGGAGCTTCTGTAAGTGGTATTGTGCTACTACTCTCAAAAGAATTTGGCAAACTGATTCTTATCGCGTTCATCATTGCTATTCCATTTGCTTGGTACAGCGTGGATTGGTGGTTGAAGGGCTACGTGTATAAAGTAGAGATTGGAGTTACGGTTTATGTGGTCGCTGGCGTTTCTGCGCTATTGATAGCCTGGCTTACCATGGGCTATCAATCTATTAAAGCGGCACGATCTAACCCTGTGGATGCACTGCGAGGCGAGTAATTATTTCCGTCAGGTCGGTCAGTCAATTTGATAGCAGGGTACCTGCAATTAATTGCAAAAATCTTACATGCTAGGCATTTAATCCGAGCCTGTTAGTAGTTTGGAGGCACTACGCCTTCACCTATGGTAAAAAGCTTTTTTGTCACCACTTTTCGCAATCTTCTACGAAGAAAAACTTTCGTGTTGATCAATGTGGTGGGGCTAATTGTTGGGCTTTCGGCATTTATTACTCTTTTCCTGTTCACTTCATACGAGGAATCCTATGACACCTTCCCCGGATCAGAGCATGTTTCTAGAATTAAAAGCATTCATGTCAATGAAAATGGCGCTGAAAGAGAGTCCGTGCTCTCCCCATTTGGTGCCGGCCCGGATATCAAAGACGCCTTTCCCGAAGTTGAAGCCTACACTCGAATTATAAAAACGGTTGCCCTGATTCAATACCGCAATAGTTGGATCAAGTCAGAGGATGCAGCTTATGTAGACGAAGGGTTCTTTAAGGTATTTTCCCTGCCTCTTCTTGAGGGAAATGTAAATCTTGCGTTGACCCAAATCAATACGATGGTGATTTCAGCCTCATTTGCCAAAAAAATATTTGGAGATGAAAACCCGGTGGGGAAGCAAATCAATTACAAAGGTCGTTTGCTTTATGAGGTGACTGGTGTCTTTCCAGATTTTCCGAACAACAGCCACATGAAATTTGACGCTTTGCTGTCCATGCAGAACTACGTGGCTGTACAACCATTTATGCTGTCCGAACCTTGGTCATGGTATAATCCTGTTACCTATTTAAGGCTAGGTCCGGGGGTAGAGCACGTCAGCCTGGAGGAAAAATTGGAAGTCCTTATTGACGAAAAAATCGGTGAGGACCTTAGGCTAGCCAAAGATAAACTCAGTTTTGAACTGCAACCTGTCCGGTCGATACACCTTCAATCAAATTACGAAGGTGAACTAAGAAAAAACGGTGACGGTGAGTTGGTCCGCTATCTGGAATACATCGCTTTAGCCATTTTTCTGCTAGCCCTGATTAACTACGCCAGCTTATCTTCAGCAAAGTCGATTGAGCGATCAAGAGAAATAGGAATTAGAAAATTGTTAGGCAGCCAACGTTACCAAGTAATCGTTCAGTTTATGGGTGAATCTTTTATCATGCACCTCATGGCGGTGAGTTTGGCTGTGTTGGTGATCGCTGTCACTCAACAATATTGGCCTGAATACTTTCTTTCTTCGGAACAATTACTTCAAGTACCCGCCCAGAAGTGGTTGCTACTTGTTCTTATTTTTTTTGGAGGAACGACTGCATCCGGACTCTATCCTGCTATGACTATTTCTGGTTATGATGTGATCAAGAGCCTGAAGGGAAGGGTTTCAGGAAACAAAGCGGGTGACGCCATGCGTAGGGTTTTTGTTGTGATTCAATTTGCCACATCCCTGGTATTGATAATACTTATTAATGTGGTTGTAAGTCAATTGCAAATGATGCAAGAGACACCGCTTGGATTTGACGCCTCTCGCCTCATGATTATTCGTGACTCAGAAGTTTACGATTCCCTATTCGAAAGAAACTCGGCTACCTACAAACGGGAACTGGCCCGATTGCCAGGAGTAGCACAAGTAGCTTATGTAGGTATGTTACCTGGCGATCATAACTTGTTTTACGCTGGTAACGTGAGAAAGCAGAATGCCCCGGTTGAGTCTGAGGTACCGATTGAGTGTGTTATGGTGGATGAAGCATTTGATGCGACCTATGGCTTCCAAAGCCTGGCGGGACCCGGCTTTAGTGAACAAAGTGTTACCTGGAAGGAAATTATCCTTAACGAAAGTGCAATGCGAACTTTGGGCTTCAACCAGCCGGAAGATGCAATCAATGAAAAAATAATTTTTAGCAAAGACACTGCCCGTATCGTACGAATACTAAAAGATTTTCATTTCCACGCCCCACGAGAACCGATTAAACCACTGGCATTCTTATTTGCTCCTCACATGGGATATTATTTTACACTTCAAGTAGACCCAAACAACATCCCCCAAGTTAGGAAGGCTGCGGAAGATCTTTATTCGGGAATTTACCCGGGCCAGCCTTTTTCGTATAAAATGCTAGACGAGCATTTCAATATGCAATATTCAACGGAGAAATTGTTCGAACGATCGCTATACTTTTTCTCCGGATTATCCGTTTGTATCACTTGCCTTGGGCTTCTGGGAATGATTGCATATGCCATGCAGGTGCGGAGAAAAGAAATTGCCATTCGCAAAACTTTAGGATCTTCATCGGCTGGAATTCTTGCCAAACTTTGGCGCGAACATTTGATAACCGTTCTCATCTCCGGTGTTGTGGCTAGCCCTGTAGCATGGTATTTTTCGTCTCAGTGGTTGACATCGTTTACAACACGTATTGCACTGGGACCTCAGTTGTTTATCTGGCCATTGTTAATCCTACTGGCTACGACACTAGCAACAGTTTCATTTCAAACCATTCGCGCTGCCCAAGCAAATCCGATTGACGCATTAAAAGATGAGTAGGGTCATTACTCAGCTTCAAACCGGTCCTTCACGAAAGTAACTTTTGTTTTACCGTGAGGAGCCGGTTTTCCATTTTCATCCAGGTTTACAAAAATCAATTTTTCAATAGTAAGAATGGGGTCTCTTGTCATCTTATTCCTCACTTCACATCGAAGTGTAAGTGATGATCGGCCAAATTCTGTGGCCATAATTCCGATTTCTATGATATCCCCTTGTTTTGGCGCAGAAATAAAGTTGATCTCAGAAATGAACTTGGTGACGATGTGTGTATTCTCCAGTTGAATGATGGTATAAAGTGCTGCCTCCTCGTCTATCCATTGCAACAGCCTTCCTCCAAATAGCGTTTGATTGGGATTGAGGTCTTCCGGTTTCACCCATTTACGCGTGTGAAAATTCATTATCGATTTTTCCATTACTCGATAGACTTAATTAATTGTTCAAAAAACCAAATTCCGTCTTGAAACCCTTTTAGGCTTATCCGTTCGTCAATGCCATGAAATCCGATCGGATCATTCATGGGACTGAATTTTATAATTTGATCAGACACTTTGCCGAAATGACGTGAGTCGGTTGCACCTATCATCAGGAATGGGGCAACGATAGTCCCTTGAAAAGTTTTTCTTGCTGCCTTTTCCACGGTTTTAAATCCATATCCATCAATTGGTGTTACGGCTGAGGGATCGTTGCCAAAACTCAATTTCGATATCTTGACACGCGGGTCAGCAATTGCTTTAGTTACTTTTGCTATTACTGTTTCCTGTGTGTCCCCTGGTAATAGCCGGAAATTAATAGTGGCCTTCGCTAATGTTGGAATCACATTGTCCTTAACGCCCGCGTTGATTACTGTGGGTGCAATGGTTGTTCGCACCATGGCATTGCCCCCTGGGCTTTGTTCATAAATTCCTACAATTACACTTTTGAACAGCCACTGATTGGCAAAAACCATCTTTTGCAGAAAGGGCTGCTCAGGACCGATGTATTGAATAAAGTCTTTGGTGGATTGCGAAAAGTCTGCGTCAAATGGATTAGCTCGAAGATTTACAATGGCTTTCGTTAAAATATCAATGGCTGTTTCCGGAGCAGGCATGGAGGAGTGACCACCACTTAGTTCCACAGAAAGTTGTAATGACATATAACCTTTTTCGGACGTTCCCACTAAGGCAACAGGTTGAGTGATCCCGGGAATTTTATCCAAAGTGATAATACCTCCTTCATCCAAAACCAAGTCAGCCTTTAAGTTTCGTGATTCTAGTAAGTTAGCAATGGCGATAGCTCCCTGTCCTCCTATTTCCTCATCATGCCCAAATGATAAGTAAATGGTACGCGCAGGTATGAAATTTTCACTCAACAACTTTTCAACGGCTTCCATGATTGCAATGAGATTCATTTTATCATCGGTAGTGCCTCGTCCCCATATGGTATCATTTTTAATAACACCCTCAAAAGGATCAACTTGCCAAATCGATTCAGTACCTGGCTCCACGGGCACCACATCCATATGTGCCATCAACACTATGGGATTGGCACCTGGGTTTTGTCCCTGCCATTTATAAAGTAAACTGAAGTCCTTTACTTTTTCTCTTTCTAGGTTTTTATGAATAAGTGGGTAGGTTTTTTCCAGAAACCGGTGGAACCCAAAAAATTGTGCCGTGTCCGTTGGTATGCTATCACCATAAGAAATCGTTTTGTAGCGTATGGCGGATTTAAAGTTTTCGAGTGTACGTTCTGAAATCTTTGGTGCTGGCTCCGCAACAACATCAAATTGCCTTGACTTGAATTGAACCGTATTAAAGAGCAATACTCCGAGCAGTGCAATCAGCGCAAAAAGAAGCGCCAGAAAAAATTTCTTCATTTGTTATTTATATCTTTTACCATGCTTAATTACCATATCTACATCTTGTAGTAATGCGATATGGCGCAGCACATCTCCTTTTACCGCAATGATGTCAGCGTATTTTCCTGCAGAAACAGTTCCATAATCTTTATCCACACCCATCATTACTGAAGGCCAATAAGAAGCGGCTCTTAAAGTATATATTGGATCCAATCCAAATTCATTCACCCAAACATCCAATTCATTCCATGTACTCTGGCTATGAAATTTTAACGGTACTCCGCTATCAGTACCGATTAATAAAACCACACCCGCATCTTTTAGTTGCTTCATTTTTCGTTCCAGCGTTGGTTTACGAATTGGGTTTAATTGAAAGTAAGGCAATTGACCTGGTTGCTGGATCGAACCTTTAATATCCTGAATGATTGAATCCGGCAAGTCGAGGTGCCAGGAGTCATTGTCGAGTTGCTCTGGATTGTCGCGGATATAGTTGTAGTTATAGAGTACCTCAACGGTAGGTGTCCAAAATAGCGGACCCAAATTCATCTGAGCTGTTCGCTCCTTGATCATCGTCATGATGTCGTCCGGATATTCCGGTGCAGAAGAAAGTCCGGTATGCTCAAAACAATCCACACCCACTTTTAACCCTCTTCGAATTTCCTCCGGACGATGAGAATGGCCCACCACCTTCAACTTGTTCTTATGGGCTTCATCCACTACAGCGGCCACTTCCTGCATCGTCATTTCGTCCTGGTCAATCAATTTTATAAAATCAACCCCGGCTTTAGCCAGTTGCTTCACTTTGTTTCTTGCGTCTGTCTCACCATTTATTCCCCAACGAAAATCTTCCGTACCGGGATAAGGCTTGTGCTGGATGAATGGTCCCGACATGTACATTGTAGGGCCAGGTATTTCTCCTTTGTTAATTCGATCTCGTACATTAATGCTTGCCTGAAGTGGAGCACCTAAATCACGTGCACTGGTTACACCAGCCATCAGCAACTGGTGTGCCGATGAAGGCATGATCACTTTTTCTAAAATGGGTGGCTTGTACGTTTTATCCCAATGTGTGTAATCACTATGACCGTTTAACATCAGGTGGGTATGCATGTCCCAAAGGCCTGGCATTACGCTCATCCCTTCTGTTGAAATGATCTCAGCTCCTTTTGGTATTTCCACCTCTCCTATTCTACCCACTTTTTTTATTCTTTCTCCTTCGATAATAATTACACTATTTTGCAGCGGTGTACTTCCAAAACCATCTATCAAAGTTCCCCCAACCAATGCTTTAATATTGGATTGTGCAAAGGCCATTGAACTGGCGAATAAAAAAAGGATTTGTAAAAAAATTTTCATGCTTGTTGCTTGAGTGGTGAAGGTGTAAATATACTTAATAGAAATTGGTTACGCTTAGTACCCATTTCTTAAACTACCTTCTAACAGTAAGAGAATTAAAAATCACCTGTCTGAAAACATTTTCCATTGGGAGGCTGCCCGGTAGTTGGCGTATGCGTTGGAGATTTGTCATTGGAATATTTTCCCGGTACAAATTTGTCTCCCCAGGCTTTACTGGTGGCCTCATCACAAAACGGGCCCGCTGTGCCGCTGGTGGCCCCCATACTTGTCTCACATGATGAGGAGCCATTGCAGTTCCAGTTGGTATAAAAATTATTCTTAGCTTCTGTATTGTTGGGTTCAATCGCACAGCTTTCACATGATTGTCCTGAAGATCCACATTCAGAAAGGTTAGCATAACATTTGTTTAGATTCTTTCCGTAAACAGGAAGTGAACAGCAAGTACCGGCACTAGGACAAAAAAATGGGAATAAGGGGTCGGTGCAAAATACACTTTGGCTTGCTTCTTCTTTCAAACAGCTGGAGTGAATTACAATAAGAAAAAGAAACAATACGTGCTTTTGAAGAAGTAAACCCATGGGAAAGATTTATAATAAACTTAATTTTTTCGTTTATATAAAACAAACTCTTCCCCCTCACCGCTATTCAATTTTTGGGGATTTCCTGTTGGACTTTGCTTTTCAGGGTTTCTTATAAATCGCGACTGCGGTAACTAGAAGTGACCGCGTTCGGATTTTTATCTGCCACTAATTCATTTACTCATTGATTGGGTAGGTTGTCAAAATCTCCGCGCAGTTGTCGGTATCTTTTCCTGGCCTCTGCAGCATAGACGCTTCCAGGAAACTTGTTGAGGAATTCGCGATAAATCTCCATGGCCTTATCCTTGTCTTTTGTATAAAGTTCAGCGACTTCTCCTTGCAAAAAGAAGGCATCATCTGCCAGAATATCATCCCCATATTCCTCCATTATTTTCTGCAACATTTCATAAGCCTTATTAAATTCTCCACGCTTCAACAAAATTTGAGACTCCAGCCAATACACATCATCCATAATTGCCCTGCTGGCACTTATTGAATATGAACTGTCAGCAGGGTTGGTACCAGGCAGTAACCCTTTTTTTAATTTGGCAATTCGCAACAAAGCAGAATCCACTTTATTTTGATGAAGCAACAATTCAATTCCAGCATATTCTTTCAGTGCGGTGCCCGTACTATCGAATGTGGTGTTCTCTTTTATGCGAATACTCAAGTCCATTGCATCGTTGGCAATTTCGCGCGTGGTCGCTTCTTTTAGTATATCCAAATGCTCCTGTGCCAGGGCAAAGTCCCCCTTGTAATAAGAAAGTTTTGCATTTCTCAATTTCGCCTCATAGCCAATCGGTGTTTCGCGTTGCGATCTTTCCACTTGTGAATACAAAAGAGTAGATTCCCATGGTTCTTCTTTCAACATATAAAAATCGCCCATCTCCAATTTCGCTTTGGCTTTTATGTAGGGAGCTACTCTTGGATTTTCAATGAGTTCATTCAGTTTATTAATAGCGGCATCTTTTTCATCTAGCAAATAACCATAAAGCAATGCCTGATTTAAAATGGCTTCGTAGGCGTTTGGGTTTTCAGGATAACTTCCAACAAAAGACTGATACTCATCGATTAAGTAGCGTACAGAATCTTTCTTGATGGGATAACTTTTTTTGACTTTTGCTTCTCGAGCGCGGATAAGACCCAGCCTAGCAGGTAGATAATTGTCTGTATTGTTGTATTCTTTCACTACATAGGTGAAGCCTTTGTCCGCATTTTCAAAATCTTCATTGCTCAAGGCAATTTGCGCTATCTCCAGGGTTTTAGAATTCTCTTTTTTAAACCGCTTGTCGTAGGCTCTTGCCTGAATGAATGCACCGTAAAAATTTTTCTGTTGAAGGTTAACCCAAATCAATAAATCTGAATAAACTTCCGAATCTGGACTACGCTGAACTTTGTCATAAAGAAGCCTTTCGAGTGCCTCCATCTCTTCGGGCTTTGTCAACAAAATCTGTAACAGATTTTTTACATAATTGATATTGCCCGGTGTTTGGGTAACGTAGTTGAGATACTCTTCCACCATCGCATCTCTGTTGCCCTGAAGTCGGTAAAGATTGGCCATCTCCAAAGTGAAAAGCGCATTGTTGCCATGTACTTGCCTTGCTTCCTGCATAGCCATGATGGCGTAATCCGTAAGTCGATTGGTAGCCAGGTAATCCGAAATTGATTTAATTCTATAAATATCGCTCGCGCTGGCTTTGATGATACTTTTAAATTGTTTTTCGGCCTTCTGAATTTCTCCAGCCTTAATGTAAACCAAACCAAGGTCAAGGCGGTAAGTAACCCTGTCATCCAGCTTTCGAATAAGTCTTTCCACATAATCTTCTGCATCTTTATATCTGCCAAGATCCAGCATTAAGTTTAGATAATCGTTATGTATTAATGGAATGTTGATAAAATTACGCGCCAGATCCTCGTATACTTTCAGCGCCTTTTCTTTTTCGCCTTTTAGAACGTATTCATTGGCTATTTGTATCTCCGTTCTATCCTGAGCGTTGGAAGTACCTATCGTTAGTGCACAAATAGCACATACTTGTATTATACTATTAAATATATATTTAAAATAACCTTTATAAGGGCTGTGCATTTGTGGATAAGTTTCTATTTATTTCTTCGTGGGTTTAAAATGTGTACAACTTATTTATTTGTACATGCTCAAATTTGATTCAGCTTAAGTTTTTGATCAGTATTCCACAATTATCTGATATGTGGATAATGCCCATTCACAAATTAACGAACTGTTGATGAATTATGTTATTGCCTAGTTATCAACGAGCAATATTCATTATAGATGGAGTTTTAGAGTAATTTGATTTAACCCCTCCACTTTGGGTGAGTTATCCACATTGTACTCAAAAGATCAACATTATTGGACCAAGCTCCCAATTGGCTCTAATGGGGAATTCAAATTTTTTATCCTGGGTTTGATAGTACCAGGTAGGCTCTGGTTCTTCTTTATTATAGTAGTTTCCTGGATCCCATTGGCCATTATTATTTCTATCTATAATTACTCTTAATTTATAATTAGCAGCGGGTAAGTTTTCGAAAGTATATTTTGTAACGCTTTTTACTTCCTCTACCAGAGTTCCATTTGGTGTTATCAGTTGTATAATAAAGTTGGGTGCTTCCGTTTTAGTTTCTATAAGGAGTGTTCCTAACTGTTCTTTTTTGGGTTCATCAATAATGTATTTTACCATTTTAAGGGTGTCTGCTTCTACACTTATAATGGAAGATTTACTGAAGACGAGCTCTGGTTGAACTGTTGGCGTTCTGCGAATTTGCGGTTGGACTTTTACTTCTATCTGTTGTTTGGGAAAGAGAGTATCTGGCGGGATTTCTTTAGTCAAAGTTAATTTGCGATTAGCCGAATCATAATGAAAATCTTTAGCCGTTACTGGAATAGTATGAGCAGAATCTATTTTAATAGATATGCTATCATAATTAAGGTATTTTATTGGTTTAGAGAGTACAAGATTTTGCGTTAGTGTTTTGATTTTGCTGTTGTATTTTATACCTCCCGCTTTAGCTGTAAAATCTCCTCGGATCAGATTCTCTTTAACTTGTTTAATGTAAATGGTGGTATCTACTATTGTACTGATGCTATCTTGTGCGAAAAGATAAAGACGGAGGCTATCTTTAATGATGGTTGGATTATACATTACAACTTCACTTTGGTCGTCACCAAAGGAGTGAATCAGTTGATTGTTATTTTCTGATCTTAATGTATAGGTTGAAATACTTTTATTAAATTTTATTCTTGTCTGTAATCCATTGTTTCTTGAATTGTTCATTTTCAATTCACGCATATCCAGATTGACAAGATTGATTTCGATGTTTCCTATAGGAGCTAACAACTCAATGGGATTAGATAGAAATCCGAATTTTTCAGTTCTACTTTCTACTTTCAGGTTTTTGTTTTTGTCTTCAAAGGCGTAGATGTAATAAATACCGGCTTTAATGTTTTCGAGGCTAAATTCTGCTCGGTCATTTATCTGTGTAAAGTACTGTGGGGAGTGTTTGAAAATGTTAAAGGTATCTGATTGAAACAGTGCTACTGTTATCTTTTCTGGAAGGGTAGTATTAAGTGCATTTTTTACTCTTCCTTTTACAGACATAGAATCGATAAGTGGACCAGTGCTAAATGCAAGTTTTAAATTTTTTGGTGCGTTGTTTTCTGTAATGTCCCTTACTCCTTCCCTGAATGTTATAGAGTAGGTAGTGTTATTTTCCCATGGTTTTGCAGGGTTTATGGTTACGGTATTTTTTCTGACTTTGTACTCTACGTCTTTGCCAATAGTAGGAGAAATTAGAATTTCTTCTTTGGCGTTGTTCAGGTTAACAGCTTCGTTGAATACGAGTTGTATTTCCTTGTCCTTATAGTTTCTCTGTTTGTTCGCAGGTATAGATTTGACAATTATAGGTGGTATCGTGTCTTTCGGACCCCCCATTGGTGTAGTCTGATTCGCACAGTTCCAAAGTGGGTAACTGGCTACAAAAAATATCAGAACAATTCCCCATTTATGCATGCTTTGCAATATAGATAAGGCTTGAATAATTCATTGACTTTTTAGCTTTCTGGTTGGATTGAAAACCTTTGATGAATGCTTTAATAGCAACAAATAGATTCTGTCTTCCATTGTTCTTATACTTGGCGCTTAGTAGGGATACATAGTATGCATCTAATTTCATGGGCATTTTTTGTAGTAGTTTAAATCCATAATTGAATAGAAGCAGTTCCATGTTGTTTTGATCAAAATGCCAAAAGTGTCTGGGCACATCATAGGCTGCCCAATACGATTTGAAATATTTTGCATCATAAGACTGATGGTTAGGGACTGCCACAAAAATTAACCCATCTTTTTTTAGAAGTAACTTCAACTTAACGATTAATTCTTCGGGTTTGGGTACATGTTCCAATACATGCCAAAGTGTAATGATATCGTATTTGGATTCGGGTAGATCTTCCAAACGGTGAAAAACAGAATCGGGCACTAATTCATTGGCCTTTTGCCTTGCGGTAAGTGAAGGTTCAACTCCGGTTGTTTCCCAATTTTGTTTTCTCATGTAAGCAAGGAATTCTCCGGTGCCACACCCGTAATCTAAAATGGATCCTTTCTTTTTCCTTTTTGTCACTAAACCGTGCTTCCATTTCAACGTGTATGATCTGGCCTTTAAATAAATAAAGTTTATCAAGGAATTGGACTTCCCGGAATGGGATATGTATTCTTCTGACTGATAAAATTGAGCTATTGAATTCTGATCTGGCCTGGGATTGGTCAGTTGCAATTCACATTGGGTACATCGTTGTATTGTGAATTGCCGGTGACTGTAAGTGTGATCTTCACAAGTGAGTACGTCCTGAAAATTACTGCCTCCACAAACAGGACAGTGTTTTACAAATTCTGTCTGCATGTTTACCTTCCCATGTAAATGGTAAGCACAGAAATATCTGCTGGCGATACTCCGCTTATTCTGGATGCCTGGCCAAGTGTTTCTGGTTTGATCTTTTTTAGTTTTTCTCGCGCTTCTGAAGACAAAGCTTTCACTCGGTCATAATCGAAGTCGGGTTTGATTTTGTAATGCTCAAGGCCCTCGATTTTTTGCGCCAGTTTTTCTTCACGGTCAATGTAGGTGATGTACTTCACCTGGATCTCTGCCTGCTCCTGTACTTCTTGAGAAAAGTTAGAAACATACTCTTCGATGGTATTGTGAACTTTTCTTAATTCCTTCATACCTATTTCGGGGCGCTTGAGAAAATTAACGACAGGAACCCTTTCACGTATAATGGCAGATCTTAATTCCGTCAGTTGATGATTAACTGAATTGGGATCGAGTTTCAGTTTTTCCAATTCATGGATCAACTCATTTACCTTCGTCTTTTTTTCCAATACCTTTTCCAGGCGTTCGTCACTGGCAAGTCCGATGGTATGTCCAATTTCAGTTAATCTTAGATCTGCGTTATCCTGACGAAGTAAAATTCTGTACTCCGCTCTTGAGGTAAACATGCGGTAAGGCTCAATGGTACCTTTGTTTACCAGATCGTCTATCAACACGCCAATGTATGCTTCAGACCTTTTTAGGATTAGTGGCTCCTTTTCATTGATTTTATTGTGGGCGTTAATGCCGGCCATCAGGCCCTGGCAGGCGGCCTCTTCGTAGCCTGTGGTTCCGTTGATTTGACCTGCAAAGTACAGATTATCAATAAGTTGCGTCTCCAGAGACCGTTTCAATTGAGTAGGCGGGAAGTAATCATATTCAATAGCGTAGCCGGGTCTGAACATTTTAGCTTTTTCGAATCCTGGTATTTGAGTAAGGGCCTTGTATTGAACATCTTCGGGTAGAGACGTAGAGAAGCCATTCACATATATTTCTACAGTATTCCATCCTTCGGGTTCCACGAAGATTTGATGGCGGTCCTTATCGGCAAAGCGATTGATCTTATCTTCTATTGACGGGCAGTAGCGAGGTCCCAATCCTTGTATCCTTCCCTGGAACATCGGGGACTTGTCAAATCCCTTGGATAGTTCGTTGTGAACGGCATCATTGGTATAGGTGATCCAACAGCTCATTTGTCTTTCTAATGGCTTCGTGTCCGTATAAGAGAATTTACCAGGATTTTCATCACCTGGTTGTTCTTCCATTTTTGAGTAATCAAGGGATCTGCCGTCTACACGTGGGGGAGTACCCGTTTTCATTCTACCTGATTCGAAGCCCAACTGTACCAGTTGCTCGGTGAGACCAGTCGCAGCCTTTTCCCCTGTCCTACCTCCGCCAAAGTGTTTTTCGCCTATATGGATCAGCCCATTTAAGAATGTGCCATTGGTGAGCACTACCGCTTTTGCTTTTATCTCTAATCCTAAGGAGGTCTTTACTCCAGCTACTTTACCATTTTCTACCAGTAGTAAGGATACCATTTCTTGCCAAAAATCTACGTTAGGGGTCTGTTCAAGCATGGTTCTCCACTCTTCAGCAAATCTCATTCTGTCATTTTGGGTCCGGGGACTCCACATGGCAGGTCCTTTGGATCTATTCAGCATTCTGAACTGGATCATAGACTTGTCGGAGACAATTCCAGAATATCCACCAAGCGCATCTATTTCTCTTACTATTTGGCCTTTTGCGACTCCCCCCATGGCGGGGTTGCATGACATCTGCCCAATGGTGGTCATATTCATAGTGACCAAAAGCACTTTCGATCCCATGTTGGCAGCGGCAGCGGCCGCTTCGCATCCGGCATGTCCACCTCCTACTACAATTATATCGTACTGTTGAAACATAGCTTTATTTTGGTTTCACGTGGAACATTGGCTCTTTCAGGAGACTTCATGTATTATATGTTCCACGTGGAACGTATTATTTGCGCAAAGATAGGTAAGCTTCTTCTTTTTTACGCATCAGGGCCTTATCTGCCGTTTTTTTGTCTTTATACCCCAATAGATGCAGGACTCCGTGTATAATTACGCGGTGAAGCTCCAGATCGAATGAAACCTGAAATTTTTGTGCGTTTTCCTCTACCCTTTCAAGGCTGATATAGATATCGCCTGATATTGCTTCTTTGCTGCCTTTTTCCCTGTAATCAAAGGTGATAATATCCGTAAGGGTATTGTGATTGAGATAAGATTGGTTAATGGAGAGTAAATAGGCATCTGAACAAAAGATGTAATTGAGCTCACCCAAAGCCCCTTTTTCCATTTCAATGGCTTTTTTGATCCAGTTGGTTGTTTTTCTGGGATGGGCTAGCTTGAATGGGACTTCTTCAGAGAAGAAACGAACTGCCATTAATTGTCGATATAAAAGCTAAGCTCAACTATTCTGCCGTTTTCCTTGAAGTCCACTTCGTCAGAAAGATGTTTCATTAAAAAGATACCCCGGCCTCCGGGCTTTTCTATGTTTTCAGGAGCAGTTGGATCTGGCAGGTTATGATAATCAAACCCAATACCTTCATCCTCTACTTTGAACTTGATTAATCCTTCTTCAAGGCTTAGCCCTAATGTTACGTTTTTATTAGATAAACTCTTGTTTCCATGCTTAATGGCATTGTTGACAGCTTCCGTGACGGCAATCATGATATTGCCATAGATATCGTCATTGAGGTGGAATTTCTCTTTCGCATTATCAATGAAGCTTTCAATCATCCTGATGTTCTCGGTAAGGGAAGGGATTTCAATACGGAAGTTGTTCATCTAACAATATCTAGTTTAAGTCTCTGAGTATTTAACGAAGAAAGGAATCTCTCAATCAAAATTTTCTATTCTTTTAAAATACTCGTTCACCTCCTTCTTATAGTAAGGATATAATTTTGGAGGTACCGTTTTCAACAATTCTACTTCTTTTTCTTTTAATCTTAAATATTCTTCAAAAGCCTTAGGTACTTGTTTTTGATATTCTTTGGCCGTTTCCCCCTTACGCTCCTCGTCCATTTTTTGTTCCCGCATTGATTTTTCGGTTTCTAGCAGTCTGGTAAGGATGTCTTTTTGCCTTCTGATGGTTTGTTCCGTTAACTGCTTATTAACCAAATCCATTTCAGTTTGTTCCATTTTGCCGGGAATGTCGCCTCCAGGGGCTTTTCCACCCTGTTGCTCTAATTTCTTTTGCATCTCCTGCAGCGCTCTTCTGATCCTCTCCTGCTCTGCAGCCATTTTTGCCAATTCCTCAGAAAGTTGTCGGCCCGATTTGCCACTGTTCTTTAATTCTTCAATTTGTTCATTGAGTTGTTTCTGTAACTCACCTAAACTTTGTTGCTGACCTTTGGGCTTTCCCTTTCCTTTTGCAGGCATGGCATTGGCCATCATATCCATCATCATATCAAAATGATCGTTCAGCATCAATGCCAGATTGTTAATGCTCGTCATTGACAGTTGCATTTCTGAACTTGCATTTCCCTTTCTCCTTTCTTTAATATTATCAACGGCTTTATCAATGTGGTCGTTTAGCTCACCTACCTCTCTTGTTACAATTGAACCCATGAAGGGATCGCGTTTAGCAAGAGATAACAAGCTGTCTTCCAGCACTTTAGAGTCATCTTTAATTTTTAATTGCTTTTGACTGAGCTGCACATATTTAGGATCTGTTTGTTGAACCTGGCTGAAATCCTTCATAAGCGCCTCCTGATCATAGGATAATTTGATAAGCCCATGAAGGATTTGGCGCAGCGATTCGAGGTTCTCCATGTCAATCTCCATTTGCATGGTGTTCTGCATGCCCTCCAGTTGTTGCTGCATTTGCTTCATTTTCTCAGTTGACTTCTTTTGCTGCTGAGTGGCTTTTTTGGGCTCGCCTTGCTTCAATGATTCTTTACTTTGTTGTTGTGCATCCTTTACCTCCTCCATTTCTTCTTCAGAAGGGGTATCCGTATTTTTCTTTATTTCCTCGCCAATCTTATTAAGATCCTGAATGGTTTTTTCAAATTGCTCAAATTCTTTAGTTAATTCTTCCTGTTCTTTGGCTAGACTTTCATTGTCTTTGGGTTGCTCTCCGGTTTGTTTGTCCCCTTGCTCTGCTCCCTTCTCGTTTTTGTCAGTTTCTTTGGACTCCTCGCTCTTTTTCTCTTTTTCCTGCTTATCCCCTTCTTTACTCTTTTCGCCACTGGCCTCCTTGGTTTTTTCCAGTAAGTCTTCCTGCTTTTTGGTCTGGTCTTTTATTTCCTGGATGGCCTGATCTAATTTATAATCATATTGAAGCTGTTTGAATAGTTCGAGGGTGCGCTCCAGTTCTTTTTCGAGATTAATTTCTTTGCGATCCATCTTATCCAGCTGCTTCTGTATCTGCGAAATGTCAGAGTTTTCACGCATTAATTTTTCCAGTTCTTCAAATAGCTTTTTGGTCTCTTCGTCCAGCAGATCTTCCATGAGCTTCTGTATTTGCTCGGTCTTCTCTTTCATTTTTTCATCCATCTCTGAAAGCGACTCTTTCTTTTGGTTGAGCAGTTGATTTTGTTTTTGAAGCTCATCGATCAATTGGTCCAGATTTTCTTTTTGTTTGATGAGGTCTTCCAGCATTTTTTTGTCTTGCCAATCCATCATTTGCTTTCCTCTCAGTTTTTGTTGGGCCTCGTCAATGGATTCTTTCAGGTCTTTGGCTTTTTTAAGACTCTCATCAATTTTACTTTCTGTAGATTTTTGTGACTGACTGATCTCCGCCTTCATTTCCTGCTGACTTGGCAGCGCAAATACATATGAGGATGATCGCGTGGATTTACGTCCGTTTACACCATCATTGTCCCACACCTCCATATAGTAATTAATTTTTTCTCCAGGCTTGAGTTGTAAAGAGTCGAGCACCCATTGGTAAAAGAAACTTTGCTTCAGCTGATTTCTATGAACAGGTATTGAAATGATCTGATTAGGGCCAACTACATCTTTTGTTACTTTTTGATAATTCAATGCCAGGGCACTGATGCCGTAATCATCGGCAATGCTGCCTCCCAATAAAATTGTCTTGTAGAGAATAGAGTCGCGAAGGTGATCTACTATGATTTGAGGATGCTGATCCTTAATTACATTGATGGAATAAGTGATTTGGTCTTTATTTTTTGAATGCTCGTTTTCAAGCGCAATCCAATAACCCTCTGAATTATTAAAATTTTGATTGAACGTAAACATCTGTTTATCAGATAGTTGCATCTCTTTTTCTTCTTTGGAAGAGGAAAAACCTATCATCGCTTTTTTGGCATTGGCAGTTCCAATTTGCCAGGAGATACGCGTACCCTCTGGAACCTCCAGATTGCCAGTATTCAACAACACTTCACTTGGCTTGGAGAGGTACGAGGGAAAATTCAGCGTTACTTTCAGTTGGGTGAGCTCTGGTCGGTTGATAATCCCTATAGTGTAGGCATCGGAATAAAAACCAGAAGCTTCAAATTGAAATGGGATTTCGTTTTGAAGCTTTTCAAAAGTATAGGTATAGGAAGCATTGGAAAGCGACTCCATTTTAAATCGCTGATTCCCTGTCTGAATATAAACTGCTTCGGGCAGTGCCTGGCCAGTAAGATTTAGATTAAGCGTGAAGTCCTCATTGATAAAGGCATTGAGGTTTGGATTGGCTACCACAAAATTGAATGGCGCCTGTGGTGAAAACTCTCTATTAAACTGAACAATACGCTGGGTACTTTGGGTAAATATTCCCGTATTCACAATCATCAGTATCAACAGAATACCAAAAGGAATCAAAAAGTATTTGAGGTACTTTTTGTTTTCTCCCAGATCGATGGCGCTTTCAAAGGACACACTTTCAAATTGTCTTAACTTTTGTACAATGCCGGCATCCAGCAAAGCACTGTCATTTTTGGTGGTTGACAGTTGAATGACATTAAGTAGCCGGTCTTTAATCGTTGGAAAATAAGACCCGATCATTTGTGCGCTCTCTTCCTGCCCTAATCCCTTGTGATAGATCCACCAGGTTAAAGGTTCTTTCAAAAACCGATAGAGGCAAAAGGCAACCAATCCAAAAAATGAAAGAAGGATGGTGAATCGGGCCCAACCGCTAAGCCATAAATTATATTCAATTAAACTTACAATGAGAAAGTAAAGCAGGACAAGAGAAACAGTAAGTATAGAGCCTTTGATGGAAAGGTTTAAATAGTACCTTTTCCTAAAGGAGTTCATCTTGCTGTCAATCACTTTTATCCCTTCTTTCATAAGATCATCCTAGCAGTGAAAACGAATGCACGCATCAGTTAGTTTAGAATTTACTAAGATAAGAACGGTGAAACGCGAATTCAAAACCATCCATCAGTTAAATGGATGAATGCCTCCTCCAACTTGGGTCATACTTTATGTGAACTCAGACTGAGGGCATCCAACCATATTCAATTTCGAAGTATTCGAGCACGTGAATTTTGAGAAGTTTCTCCTGCTCGAGCAGGTCAAAGTGGGGTAATTTTTTTATGAGGCTCCAATGAGGCCAACCGTCTTTATCAATTCCATCCAATTCGTAATATCCGGATAAGCTCAGCACTTTACAGATAGCAATATGCAGCAGGTCCTGTTTTTCTTCTTTAGAAAAATGAACATGGCCTTTCCCCAGCTCCTGTACCCCAATCATAAATAGGACACCATTGAGATCCTTGGGCTTTTTGCCCAGTTTTTGATCAAGCTCACCCAGCAACCAAGCCCATTTTCTGTCCAGTTCAAGGTCTCTTTTATACATGTTTCAGTTCTTCCCAGTATTCGTAAGCTCTTCTCAGGTGAGGAATTACAATTGTTCCGCCAACTAAGGTGGCTACTCCCATGGCTTCGTTTACTTCAGCGGTAGAAAACCCAAGGTCTTTGCACTTTCCGAGGTGGTATTTTACGCAATCATCACAACGGAGCACCAAAGAGCAGGTAAGACCTATCAATTCCTTGGATTTTACATCCAGTGCCCCTTCTGCATAGGCATTGGTATCCAGGTTGAAAATTCGTTTGATGATAAGGCTTTCAGAAGCAAGAATCTTTTCGTTCATCTTGCTGCGGTATTCATTAAATTGCTTTACCTGACTCATTGCTTGTTAAGTTAATGATGCAAATATGATGGCATTAACTATTAAATCAAACGGATAGTTTTCGATGGCTATTATAAAGGATTTTGTTTCCCTTTTCTTTCCCAAATACTGTCTTTCCTGTTCCAATGCTTTGGTGGGTGGAGAAGAAACACTTTGCACCCGGTGCATCATTCACTTGCCAAAAACCAATTATGAGATAGAAGAGAACCCAATTAAAGATCGGTTGGCCGGAAGGTTACCGCTCACCTATGGATTGGCTTTTCTTAAACTTAGAAAAAGTGGAGTAGTACAAAAGATGCTGCACCAACTTAAATACAGGCACCACCCCGAGATAGGGATAAAGCTGGGCAAGGTGTATGGCCATGAACTTAAAAAGATGGGACTTTCAGAAGCGTTCGATCTGATCATTCCTGTGCCATTGCATGCATCTCGCAAAAGAAAGAGGGGGTACAATCAAAGTGCAAAGTTTGCTGAAGGGTTGGGATATGCACTCAACCTTCCATGGAGTGAGAGTGTGTCGGTTAGAAAGAGGAGCACCAAAACACAAACCAACAAGTCGAAATTGGAACGCTGGGAAAATGTAAAAGATGTATTTGCTATAGGGGAAGCGGGTTTAATAGCCGGAAAAAGGATATTGTTAGTAGATGATGTAATTACTACAGGAGCTACCTTGGAGGCATGTGGTATTCATCTTGTTCAAAATGGATGCTCCCAAATCAGTGTTGCCTGCATTGCAGAAGCGCAATAATACCTTAGGGCATTAACAAAAAAACCCTGATGCAGATGCATCAGGGTTTATAATATTTTGTGAACTATCTATTAGTAGTTTGAGCCTGCGCGGATCATTGCGCAACGGAAACCGATAGTAGCAGTGGCAGAATCCTGATCCAAATATCTTCTGGTACCAGGTGACATCCAGTAAGCTACGTCTTTCCATGACCCACCCTTATACACACGGGCTTTGTCAGTTATCAATGATGTAAATCCTTGAGGATTTTGTTCGCTGTTGCTGTTGTATCCTCTTGAGTCGTCCAGGAATCCATCTCTACGCATAGGGTTCAGGTCGTCAAAATCCTGATAAGACATTGGACGATAAACATCCATTACCCACTCGCTCACGTTGCCGGCCATGTTGTATAAACCGTAATCGTTAGGAGGAAACTCATAGATATAAGATGTGATCAACGCACCGTCATTCAAGCGACCAGCGATACCGGCATAGTCACCACGACCACGCTTAAAGTTGGCAAGGAAAAATCCCATTTGTTTTCCATAAGGATTACGCAATGCGTGACCATCCCAAGGGTAAACACGCTGGTGGGTTTGCATTTCTTCCAACCATTGTGTTCCTAACATGGCCTGAGCAGCATACTCCCATTCAGCTTCAGTAGGAAGACGATAAGCAGGAATTACAATACCAGACTCCAAAGGAATGCGGCCGTCTGTTTCTGCATACTCCTCACCAGATTGTTGTGCCAATTGCACGTTTACAGCGCGGGTTCTCCACACAGCATAATTATTGGCTTGTGTCCAGCTTACTCCCACAACCGGGAAGTAGCGGAACCCAGGGTATCTTAAATAATGATCAACATAAGGGTCGTTGAATGCCAGCTTACCTACCCATACTGTAGTATCAGGAAGAGCCGCTGCGTAAACTTCTTGCGTTGAATCTTTTGCCAAATAATGCAAATATTCTAACCAATGGATGTTGGCAATTTCTGTTTCATCCATATAAAAGGAGGCGACAGAAACTGTTCTTTCAATGTTGTCCCGGTAGGACATCACATCCTCTTCAAAGGATCCCATTACAGCGCGTCCACCTTCGATGAAAACGGTATTGGGGGCATCTGGTTGGCCTTCAAACGGAGTAACTTCAAATCCTCCTGCGTCCTCGTCATTGTACGCCAAGCCAGTGGCAGTACTCATTTGCCCAGGATTTGTGGCGCTTGGTTTACCACCACGATTCCCAAAAAGCGAGCATGATGAAATAATGAGGGAGCCGCCAACTAAAAAAAGTAGACCCTTGTAATACTTCATTTTATTCATATTAATAGTCAAAGCAACCGCTAATATATGTACTTAATTAGATGTTTTCCAAAGAGAAAGGATTTTATTGATAAATCCTTGCTGTAAGTAAACTCACCATTTTTATGTCCCCTTAGAACGGTATCGCAAGATAGCTTATTGTGTTTGTTATTTGTTCTCCATTTGGGAAAACTATTCCCCTTTTGGTCTTAAATTTTTTATAGAAGGTCGTTTTTAGCTCAAAATAGGCCATTATTGATCTGGCATCCATTTGGCCTTCAAGGTAGCGTGGGATAATAAACCTATGATTATGAAACTGCTATCAATTGAAAATTTTAAAGAATACTCTTTCGACAAGAAATGTGATATAGTGACCATGCACTCTAACTATATCATGCACAGGGAATTCCCGAATGGCAAAGCATACTTATACCATACGGGTACATTTTTCATCGAAGTACTTTATTCATCGTTGCATAGAAAAATACAAATGATCAATGCATTTGAGGATGTGAGAATGCTCCATTCCTATGCAGAAACAATTTCGCTGGTTGACTTAGACTTATGATTGGTAAGCGGATCAAGAATCTCGAGCGCTTCATCCACAGAAAGGAGATCTTCAATGGTAAGAATTAGTTTGCCTGAAACCTCTTTTAACCTGCAGCGCTTTGAGTGCGATTGTACAAAGGCAAGGATTTTCCCAAAGACTTCAGATTTGAAATACTCATCTTTGCCACTGATGAAGTAACCCTTTAATTTTCCTCCTTTGAGGTTAATTTTTTCAAAACCTAATTCCTCACCAATCCATCTCAATTGCACAGAGTTGATAAGCTGTACTACCGATTCCGGAATTGGGCCGAATCGGTCTTTTAAAGCATCCCTGAATTTTAAAAGCGCCTTTTCGTCCTTGATATTGTCGAGATTGGCATAAAGCTGAATGCGCTCGCTGGTATTACTTACATAATCATCCGGAATCAAAATCTCGAGGTCGGTTTCGATCACGCAGTCCTGAACAAGGATCTTCACCTTTTCTGCCAGCTCTTCGGAGAATAGTTCTTTGAATTCAGTTTCCTTCAGTTCCTGAATGGCATCGTCCAAAATCTTATGGTAGGTGTCAAACCCCAGGTCGTTGATAAAACCAGTTTGTTCGGCACCTAATAAATTACCGGCACCACGAATATCCAGATCGCGCATGGCTACTTTAAAGCCATCACCCAGATCAGAGAATTCTTCCAACGCGGAAAGTCGCTTGCGGGAGTCGGATGACAAAACAGAAGTTGGGGGCGTTAATAAATAACAAAATGCTTTTTTGTTGCTACGACCAACACGGCCACGCATCTGGTGCAAATCGCTTAAACCAAACATATGCGCCTGATTAATCATAATGGTATTGGCATTGGGGATATCCAATCCGGATTCAATGATATTGGTAGAGACCAAAACATCATACTCTCCTTCTATGAACTTTACCATCACTTTCTCCAGGCGATTGCCTTCCATCTGACCGTGAGCAATTCCAATTCTGCTATCGGGAACGAGCTTGTAAATTACATTAGCAATCTGCTCAATATCACTTACTCTGTTGTGTACAAAAAATACCTGTCCCCCTCTTTGTAATTCATAACTAACAGCATCGCGAATTATGGTTTCGTCATACGTGTGCAACAACGTGGTAACAGGTTGCCGATTGGGCGGGGCAGTAGCAATGATGCTTAAATCGCGTGCACCCATTAGTGAAAAGTGAAGTGTACGTGGAATAGGTGTGGCAGTAAGTGTGAGCACATCTACGTTTACCTTTAGCTCTTTCAGCTTGTCCTTTACTTTCACGCCAAACTTTTGCTCCTCATCGATAACGAGTAAACCAAGGTTTTTGAAAACCACATCTTTGCTGACCAGACGATGGGTGCCTATTACAATGTTTACTTTCCCTTCGCCTACATTCTTCACCACTTGTTTAATCTCCTGCGCTGTTTTAAAACGTGAGATGTATTCTATTTTTAACGGGAAGCTACTTAGGCGCTCGCAAAATGTACGGTGGTGCTGCATAGCAAGAATGGTGGTGGGCACGAGTACTGCTACCTGCTTCCCTTCAGTTACCGCTTTAAAGGCAGCACGTATGGCAACTTCTGTTTTACCGAAACCAACATCACCACAGACCAACCGGTCCATAGGGTGTGGCTTTTCCATGTCTTTTTTTACATCTTCTGTAGCACTGGCCTGATCCGGAGTGTCTTCGTATAGAAAAGAGGATTCCAATTCGGCCTGCATAAATCCATCTGGTGCAAAGGCGTAACCGGGCGCTTGTTTTCTTTTTGCATACAATTCAATTAGCTCCTTGGCGATATCCTTAACTTTTTTCTTCGCCTTTGCTTTTTTGCTTTCCCACTCACCGCTGCCAAGCTTGCTCACCAAAGGAGCTGTTCCCTCTTTGCCGGAATACTTTGAGATTTTATGTAAAGAGTGGATACTGGCGTAGAGCATGTCATCGTCTCTGAAAACCAGCCGTATGGCCTCTTGTTCTTTTCCGTTTACGATTTTCTTTTCCAGTCCCGCAAATTTTCCAATACCATAATCAATGTGGGTGACAAAATCTCCGGGCTGCAGTGTTTGCAGTTCTCGAAATGTCATCGCTTTTGACTTCGAGTACTTTTCCTTGCTGCGGTAGCGGTGGAAGCGTTCAAAAATCTGATGATCAGTATAGCAACAGATTTTTACAAGATGATCGACAAATCCCTGGCGCAAAGGAAACTCCAAAGCCTGAAACTCAAGTGTTGGATTTATTTCCTCAAAGATCTCCTGCAAACGCTCTAATTGTTTGGGTTGTTCTGCAGCAATAAAGTTGGCATAACCCTGACCTTGTGAATCAATGAGTGATGATGCCATCAACTCAAAGTTTTTGTTGAACGAAGTTTGTGCTGATGCACTAAAAGTTATGGTATGTGCCGCAGAAAGATAAAAACGACTTCCAAACTCCACACAAACGAAGTCATTAAGTCTTGAAATAAAATAATCTGGGGTTTCAAATAGTTGTTCAGGGGCTAAAGAAACTTTTGTGTTGCCACTGGCCTTGAGAATCTTATCAAATTTTTGTGAAGCCTTTTCAAAGCTTTTGGTGAGTACATCTGAAACGAGCTCTGTGTCTTTGATCCACACGCGTGTGTTAGGAGAAATGAAATCCAGAACCGAAATTCGTTCTTCCTGTACCAACCGGGTTTGGACATTGGGCATTAAGCTGATCTTATCCAACACCTCTACAGAGAGCTGCGAACCCGGATCAAAACTTCTGATGCTTTCTACCTCATCACCAAAAAGCTCAATGCGATAAGGATGATCATGGGAAAAAGAAAACACATCGATTATTCCACCACGTATTGCAAATTGCCCTGCTTCATAAACAAAATCTGTTTTTTCAAAATCGTAAGTATGGAAAAAGTCTTCCAGAAAATTGCTATTGAGGTTTTCTCCTTTTTTGATGGAGAATGTATTATTGGTCAACGATTTTTTATTGATCACCTTCTCTACCAGCGCTTCTGGATAGGTAACGATGATCTGACCATCCGGATGATCACTTATTAAAGTAAGCACTTCGGATCTCATGAGAATGTTGGCATTCTCCGTTTCGTCATACTCGTAGGCGTGCTTGTACGACATTGGGAAAAACTGTATTTCCTTTTCTCCCAACAAATGCTGAAGGTCATTCAGGAAATAGGAAGCTTCTTCTTTATCGTGCAGGATGATCAGGTGACTGGCGCGCACAGACTTGCAGACAGAAGCAAAAGTGACTGCGTCCAGGCTGCCACTAAGGCCTTTTAAATGAATGTTTTCTGGTTTGGGCGTACGTATCCTCTCGGCCAACGTCTGTACCAGGCCATCTGATGTGTAAATGGATAAAAAATCTTTCGCCCTCAAGCCCTCAAAATCAGGAGGGCAAAGGTAAAGAATTGTAGGCTTGTGGCAACAGTTGCCTTGTAACTTATATCTCTTTTTGAATTTTATACTTTAAATATTGAATTTTGATTGATGCAGTCCATCCGCTTGTTTTGTTTGCTCCTCAGTGGCGCAAGTTTGATCTCCCTATTGATTGGCCTGTTCAAACCATGGTGGTTGCTTTGGTGGGAAGATGTTCAGAACAGGAAAAAAATTCTTCAGGTATATGGCTCGCTTACCTTGATATTTTTTTTAGCCTATTTGGCGATTGGGTATTTCATTTGACGCGGGTGGCAAGCACGAGGTGTTTTTTATTCACTCCAGAGAAACCAATCACAAATTTTTGACCGCCATCAATTGTTTTGAGTTTTTTTCTAAGCTGTGATGGAGTAAGTGGGTAATTACGTGAAATAATATTGGCATAACCATCGGGCAAAAATTCGCGCACTGATTTTGAATCCGATTTAAGAAAGTTCACGACCTTGAAAATCCGACCGGGAAACTCAGGAACGATTTCATTGGAACTATATAGGTGCGTGTTGGGGGCTATCTTTTTAAGACCAAATTTTTTACCCACCAATTTGAATGCCCCTGCTTTTAATACCATAGCCGTTGGCTCATACAGAAATGAAAGCGGCTCGGAGTATGACACTTCCGATTTGTTCTCCTCTGATAAAGTAAATGAAAAGGGTTCGTTCCCGGTTTGATCCTCCGATAGGTCAATAGCTTTTATGATGGGTTCAGCTTTCAGTTTTGAGACCATAAACAGTACCTCTTTACATTCATTGTCATAGCCAACAATATACACCTGGCTTACAAATCCCAACTCGCGTATTGCCTGTTGAATATCGATAAGTGGCGAGGCTTTAATAAGAACAAAATCGGACCGCTCCAAAAGTGTAGGCATTAACGCTACCACATTTGGGCTACACTCTGAAAATTTGAAAACTTTTCTATTGCCAGTGCTTCTTCGGGAGGGATCAATATAAATCAAATCGAAATGGTCATGGGTAGCAATCAAGAATGATTCGGCATCGGACTCATGGTAGATGATGTTGTGTGTCCCTAAAGCCTCATGATTGTGTTTTACGATTTGCAGTAGAGCGGCATTGGGTTCAATGTGCATCACCCTTGTAAAACTTTTGGCAAGGTAAAGACTGTCTATACCAAATCCACCGGTAAGGTCGGCACTTAGTTTGCCCTTTATTAAACCAGCCTTGAATTGGGCCGTGACTTTAGATGAGCATTGCTCAAGATTTAGTTTGGGAGGGTATACAATTGCTGGGGTGCTGTAGAGTGAAGGCAATTTTGTTTTTGCTTTTCGTCTTCCAACGATTTGCTGCGCAATGGTAGCAACAGGAATACCTAAAATCTCTTTGTTTTTTAGAACGAGTACCGATTCATCATCTTTTTCATGATCTTTAATAAATTGCTGTACTTCCTTTTCGAGCAGGCGATTGAAATCAACGGATTGGTCCATAGATGACTTAAAAATAGTATAATTGTGTGTTAGCAATATGATTCATTATCGCATTATCAAAATAAGTATTTCAATCCTGGCCTTAAGCAGCTTGATGTCATGTGCGGCATTGAAAGAAACCGCGCGATATGAATTTATTGATGATGAGTATTGGTATCGACAGCGACCGGATAAATACCAAAAGGTGTATGTGGATGCAGATATAGAAAATGATAGAGTAGACATCTACCCCGTCAGTCCGGAATTGAAAGAAGAGCTGCCAGAAATAGCAGAGCATGTTGATCAATACTTTATTATGAAGGATCTGCATCTCAACATTGTTACCATTCCATTTAAATTGAGGCCAAGTGTTGCGGGCTTTCCCAGCCAGTTAAATTCAAATTTTAATGGGGAGATATTTCTGGGATATCGTGTAGATAAGTTCAGGAGACATTTTAAAAATACTCCGGCAGGGATAAAAGATGAATTTCTTCATTGGGGAGTAAGCGGGGGAATTTTTGGTGGAATAGGCTCCTCTGTGATTGCACCCTGGACCACCAGTTATCAAACGATGGACGAATACAATGGATTGGTGTTGACGCGAGGAGTTGGAGTGATAGGGTCTATCAACAGACTTAATGTAGGGCTTGCTGTTGGATGGGATTATCTCACAGATCGCGACAGAAGTATTTGGATTCATCAAAACAAAATTTGGTACGGCCTTATACTTGGCCTAAACTTGAACTGATAGCAGCAGGCATTTGTGAAGAAGTCCCCCATCTTTGTTTTATTCATCACAATTTTTCTTGATCTACTGGGATTTGGTATCATCATTCCCATCCTTCCTATCTTTATTAAGGAGCTTGGCGCGCAGGATTTTCAAGTGGGTTTGATCGCTGCGATCTATCCTGTCATGAACTTTATGTTTTCTCCATTTTGGGGAACGCTCAGCGATCGGTATGGACGAAGACCAATCATACTTTCCAGTGTGCTGGTAACAGCAGTCGCCTATATTGTATTTGCCAACGCACACGCAATCATTATCATTTTTATATCCAGGATGCTGTCGGGAATAGGGTCGGCCAATATTTCTGTTGCTCAGGCGTACATAGCGGATGTTACTTCCCCCAGTGAACGGGCTAAATCAATGGGATTAATTGGAGCAGCATTTGGTTTAGGTTTTATTTTTGGCCCTTCTATTGGAGGATATCTAAAGAGTATATCAGCAGAAGGAAGCGTAGACCTGGTGGGTTATGTCACTGCTAGCTTGTGTATGGTCAATTTTATTCTGGCTTACTTCCTATTACCTGAATCACTTAAGGAAAAGAAAAAAAATGTTCGCTTCAATTTCAAAGTAGTTACGGGAATTATAAAGGAATTAAAAAAGCCGAATATCAGGGAATTGCTTTTAATCAACTTCATTTTCACGGTGGCATTTATGCTCATGCAAATTTCCTGTTCTCTGATGTGGAAAGAAGTAAGTGAGTTGAGTGACGCAAAAATCGGCTATGTATTTACATTCATCGGAATTGTTACCGCAATTGTACAAGGCCTGCTGGTGGGTAGGCTCGTAAAACAATTTGGCGAAAACAAACTGCTTGTGATTGGAAGTGTGCTCATGTTGATGGGTATGGCTGCTCTTCCTTTTGTTGCGTCCTTTTATTTCATTCCACTCGAGTTAATTGCGCTCGCACTTATTGCATTGGCCAACGGTTGTTTAACACCTAATATCAGTTCCTTGATTTCAAAATTTGCTGCACCCAGTGAAGTAGGACAAACACTTGGCGTGAATCAATCCTTTGGTTCATTGGCACGTGCTGCGGGCATGAGCTTTAGTGGCATACTTTACAGTGTCAATTATCACACGCCCTTTTTAGTGGGGGCTGGTCTTATGATCTTGTGTATGTATTTTGCCACTGGGCTAAAGCGAAAAGTTACACCTTCCTGAATTGGTAATAAAAACCAAAACAATTATTGATGACTTAATCTTCAGCTTTATTTTTCATCATCATTAAGAGATTATAAGCCCCTGCAACTACAATGTCTTTGTTGGCTAATTGCTCTCCTGAAATTATCTCTGTATATCCATTTTCAGAATCCCCGGTTTTTACTTCCTGTATGGCAAATTGATTATTGCCCTCCTTTGTGAAGACATAAAGTTTATTTTCATAGCGAACCACGGCTTCATCAGGAAGAGCGTAAACATTCTGACTTTTTATTTCAATCTCAGCATTCATGTACATACCAGGAAGCAAATTTTTATCATATTCTTCGAAATGAGAATGTACCTCTGTGCTTCTATCCTTTGAAAGATTTTTACCAATAAGGATTATTTCACATTCATGTTTATTGTCAGGCTGGTTGTTGGTATAAGCAAATACCTTTTGCCCGATAAAAAGTTTATTGAGGTCCTTCTCAAAAACGGTTAAGGCCAAGTGGATATCGGTAGGATTAATCAATTCAAACAATTCTTCGCTGGGTTGTGCATACTTACCAATATTGATATTGACCTTTGAAACGTAGCCGTCAATAGGTGAATAGATATTGATGCTTTTTGAAAGTGTATTCTCATCCAGTTTATCTGGGTTCACTCCAATAAGCTTCAGCCTTTCGGCCAGCGATTTTACATTTACTTTTGTTGTATTGTAATCTGCTTCCGTCTGTTGGAAAACCTTGTCACTACTGGCCTTACTCTGATTGAGTTCTTTTTGACGCTGGTATTCATTAGTCATAAAATCCAACTGTGTCTTTGCATTGAGATAATCCTGCTGTAACTGAATGTACTGTTGGTCTTCCATCACCGCAATCACTTCACCTTTATTGAGGTGCATGCCAGGCATCAGCTTTGTATATTTCAAATAACCCCCCATAGGGGCACTAATTGAAATAATATTTTGTGGAGGCACATCAATTCTACCATTTACTTTCAGCACACTCGAAATGGATCTTTGCTCGATCTTACTCGTTTGCAAGTTGGCATTCTTGAATTGGGCATCTGAAAGCGTGACGATAGTTTCCAAGGTAGGTGCTCCAGCGCCAGTATCTGTGTTACTGGATGAACATGAATTTAACGTTGACAGAATACTGAGGGCAAAACCAAAAGCCATCAGGCCTTTGAGTTTTGAAATTATGAGATGAGGTAATTTTATCTTTTTCATTTCTTTAGTTCTATTTGTTAAGGAAGTAGTTGAGTTGGATGATACTTTCGTTGAGTTGATTCACCGCACCCAAGTAGTCGTTATTAATTGAAATGGCCTGATTGATAAGCATCACCCACTCTATGTAATTAATATCGCCACTGGCAAATTGCTGGGTCGCGACATCACTGATCAGCGAAGCATTTTTTAGTCCGGTCTGTTCGTAATAGTCGACTGATTTTGAAAAACTGATGACCTGATTGATTGCAGCTTGGTATTCTGTGTTAAATTGTTTTATACCAAATCTGTAATTCGCTTCGCTAAGTCGTTGCAAGGATTGAGAAGCATTGATTTTAGCTTTCTGAGAACCATAGAATAGTGGTATTCCTATCCCTATCTGGCCTGACTGAAAACGAGTAGACCCATCGTATAGGATGTTATCTGCACCCGTTCCCCTCATTGTCATATTATTGTAAGCAAATGACAAATCTGGAAGCAATCTGGATTTCTCCAGCTTCGTATTTTTAATGGAGATTAATTTTTGTTGTTCAAGCCATTCAATGGCAGGATGCGCCAACGCAGGAGCAGTGGTGTCAATGAGCACTGGCCGATTCATTTTAAAATCGTCTTCCAGAGGAACAAGTACAGTTGGGGTATTCAAAAGAAGCTGGAATTGAGCTTGTAGCAGATCCATATCCGCATTAAGTTGATTCAGCTGAAGTGCTATTTGTGCACGTTGTGTTTCAGCCGTTGCCTTTTCAAGAATATTACTTTCGCCAACTTTAAATCTTAATTTGGCTTTAGTAAGAAATTCTGCATAGAGGCTATCGTTTTCCAAAAGCAATTTTTTCTTTTGATGCAGAAAAGCCAGCATGTAGTAGGCTTGCGAAACCTGTTTCTTGAGCTCAGACTCTTTTACTGCAACATTAAGCACACTGCTTTTCCACTCTTCTTTCAATACAGATTTTTGATTGGAGTAAACAGTGGGGAAATTAATGTTTTGGTTGATGACAAATCGATTGTCGGAGAAGCTGCTATTGATCTTCCCGTACTCACCCATAACAGTTGTTTGGGGAATGTTGACCCCTGATTTTATCAACTGCTTTTGATACTCAGCTCTTACCTTTTCATTTTTTAATAATTGGTTATTGACCAAGGCGGTGTCTATGGCAGCCTCCAGGCTTATTGGTGTTTGTGAGTAGCCTGTATGTATTGAGAAAAAAGCAAGGCCAAATAACAGCAGCGTGATACTGGGCGAAATTCTTTTTTTCCTGACAAGTTTTGTTTCAAAAAGAATATAGAGTACAGGCAGCACGAACAGTGTTAGTAATGTTGCAATTAGCAATCCACCAATTACCACTGTTGCCAGCGGCCTTTGTACTTCTGCTCCTGCACCATTGCTGAGTGCCATTGGTAAAAATCCAAGAGAAGCAACCAGTGCTGTCATAAGTACGGGGCGCAAGCGCATTTTGGTTCCCGTAATCACAATACTTTTTAAATCCAGGTCTCCACCAGATTTTAGTCTGTTAAATTCTGCCACTAACACTATTCCATTTAATACAGCAACACCAAACAATGCAATAAAGCCAACACCCGCACTTATACTAAAGGGCATTCCACGCAAGGCGAGGGCAAAAATGCCTCCAATGGCCGAAAGCGGAATAGCGGAGTAAATCAACAAGCCATGTTTTATTGAATTAAAAGCAAAATATAACATGGTGAAAATGAGTAAGAGAGAAACAGGAACTGCGATGCTCAGGCGTTGTTTGGCGGCATTCAAATTTTCAAAAGCTCCTCCATAGGTTACATAATAGCCTGGCGGAAAATTAATTTGACTCTCTACCTTTTGCTGCAACTCATTTACAATGGATTGCACATCACGGCCTCGCACATTAAATCCAATAATGATTCTGCGCTTGGCGTCTTCTCGCTGTATTTGGTTTGGCCCCTCTTTAATTTCAACATTGGCTAATTGATATAATGGAATTTGGTCTCCGGTTGGTGTTGCAATCAAAAGATTTTGCACATCACTCAACCCTTGCCTTTGTTGCCCGGCCACTCTTACCACAAGATCAAAACGTCTTTCGTTTTCGTAAACCATTCCTGTGCTCTGTCCAGCAAAAGCTGTATTAATAATTCGGTTGATATCTGAGATATTTAAGTTGTACTGCGCGATGGCTGCGCGATTGTAATTAATTACAATTTGCGGCATGCCACCAACTGCCTCAACGTACAGGTTGGCACTTCCCTCTACGGTGTTGGCGATGTTTCCCAATTTTTGCGCGTAGTGGGCAAGTGTATCAAGATTTTCACCAAATATTTTACAAACTACATCTTGACGAGCGCCTGTCATTAGCTCGTTAAAACGCATTTGTACAGGATATTGAAATCCAAATGTGACGCCAGGTATGTCTTCCAGTTCTTTACTCATTTTTTCAGCGAGCTCATCAAACGTGGTGGCCGATGTCCATTCACTCTTATTTTTAAGGATCACCATCATATCGCTGGCTTCGATAGGCATTGGGTCGGTAGGCACTTCACCACTACCAGTTTTACCTATGACCTTTATAACTTCTGGAAATCTTTCAAGAAGTAGTTTCTCACCTTTCAGGGTGGCATCTATCGAAACATTGAGATTGCTACCAGTTAAAACACGGGTGTCTACAGCAAAATCACCTTCTTCAAGAGCAGGGATGAACTCACCCCCAAGAGAGGAAAGCACAATTAATGCAATAGCAAAAAGAGAAAGAGCAGAAACTACAACGAGTTTAGGAAAGCTCAGGACCTTTTTAAGAAGTCGCTGATAGACACTTTCAATTTTTTCCATTATTATATCTGAAATATTTTTCTTGTGCTTGACTTTCTTACTTAAGATGACAGAACTCATCATAGGAATGTATGTGAGCGAAAGAATGAACGCACCAATCAAAGCAAAAGCAACGGTCTGTGCCATGGGCTTAAACATCTTTCCCTCTATACCCTGCAAGCTCAAAATGGGGAGATAAACAATGAGGATGATAATCTGACCAAACACTGCACTGTTCATCATTTTTCCTGCCGACAGCTTTACTTCATTGTCCATTTCTGTTTGATTCAGGGAATTAAGAGAGCTGTATCGCGTACCCAGTGCAAGCTGATGCATAACAGCTTCAACAATAATAACCGCCCCATCGACAATTAAACCAAAATCAAGTGCGCCTAAGCTCATCAGGTTGCCACTTACACCAAATTGGTTCATCATGATCACAGCAAAAAGCATTGAAAGTGGAATAACGGAGGCGACAAGAATACCGGCACGCAAATTTCCAAGAAACAATACCAGCACAAACACAACGATGAGGGCCCCTTCCATTAAATTGGTTTTTACAGTGCTGATAGCATTGTTTACCATTTTGGTTCTGTCGAGAAAGGCTTCAATTTCTACTCCCTCGGGTAGTATTTTTCTGATCTGCGCAATTCTTTCTTTTACATCCTTGATTACCTCATTGCTGTTGGCTCCTTTCAACATCATCACTACAGCACCAGCTACCTCGCCCTCTCCATTGTAAGTCATGGCACCATAGCGGATAGCACTACCAATTTGAACTTCGGCAACATCTTTTATAAAAAGAGGGATTCCATTATCATCACTTTTTATAGCAATACCATTTATATCTTCCATGGTTCCAATGAGCCCCTCACTCCGGATGTACAACACTGTTGTTTGCTTTTCGATGTAAGCACCCCCTGTATTCTGATTGTTTTTCTCTAAGGCTGTAAAGACATCGTTGATGGTAATGCCGAATGATTTTAATTTGTTGGGATCTACCGCAATTTCATACTGTTTGAGCTTACCACCGAAACTACTTACATCGGCTACTCCAGGCACAGTCAGAAGTTGTCGCCTTACTATCCAATCCTGAATGGTACGGAGCTCAGTAATGTCGTAGCGTTCCTCATAGCCAGGAGCAGCTCTTACTACGTATTGGTAGATTTCTCCAAGCCCTGTTGTGACAGGTGCAAGTACAGGCACTCCCATTCCTTTGGGTAATTCATCTTTGACGGTTTGCAGCCGTTCTGATACCTGTTGCCTTGCCCAATATACGTCTGTTGATTCATCGAATACGATAGTAACAAGCGACAGTCCAAAGCGAGAGAAGCTTCTGATCTCGATTAATCCAGGAATGTTACTGTTTACCTGCTCAATTGGGAATGTAATTAGCCGCTCAATATCAGCTGCCCCCAATGACGGAACAGAGGTAATTACCTGTACCTGATTATCGGTAATATCCGGGACGGCATCTATGGGTAACTGAGTTAATGAAAATGTTCCATAACCAATTAGCGCTAAGGTGAGCACGCCAATAATTAATTTATTTCTGACAGAAAATGATATAATGCTATTTAGCATGATGAAAAGAGTAAAGAATTAATAAATCCGAACGACCTATGCTACGCAGAGGGATGTCGGGAATGAAATAAACGAAGAAATCTATTACTCTTTTCGAGGAGGTTGAAAAATGATGGGACGAAATTCAGATGAAGAGATGGGTTGGTAAAAATTGGTATAGGTTACTTCTCTTGCGTCCAATTCGATAGAGGTATTCTGTGCCTCTGTGAGAAAAATGGTGGAATGAATAGTTGTGTTGTCAGGCGCTTTGAATGGCAAGCCTTTATGCTGCTCTCTCTCTTCTTTATCATGCTCTTCCGCCTTGCTACCGTAGTGCAGATCGAAAAATTCATTAAAGGAAAAAGCTTCTGCTTTTGATTTGTGTTGATTGTAATGGTCAATCAAATAAGGCAGCTTGGCCATATCATGCAAATCAACCAGACTTCCCGTCAGGACGATAACTACAAGCGATATGGAAAGTGCTCGGATCACACAGCTAATTAACAAACATAATACAATGAATCAGCAAAATTTGTTCAGACGGTTGCAATTTAGAATTGGTCTAACTAAACAAATTTAGATTTCCCCCTCTGCGAAATTGGGTTAGATCAGCAGGAGGCATGGATTTTCCTGTAAAATATTTTTTCTTGGCTACGTGATACAATTGCTGAATTGCATCTGCAATGTTGCCCTCCCCTGTCATTCTTCGACCAAAATTAGAATCATTGACGTTGCCGCCATGGAGTTCACTTATTTGATTCCAGACCTTTTCAAAACGCTCTGGAAAATTCTTTTTCAGCCAATCCTCAAAGATTTTACTAATTGAGCCATTTAATCTTACCACCGTCATTCCACACGCGACAGCCCCATGGTCTGCGGCAGCTTTTAAAATGGCAGGTATTTCGTGGTGATTGAGCCCTGGAATGATAGGGGCGTTCATTACTCCTACAGGAATACCAGCTTTTGTCAGCACGTCAATGGTTTGCAATCTTTTTTTTGCGCTTGCAGTTCGGGGCTCCAGCTGCCTTCGCAAATCTTCATCCAAAGTGGTTATTGAAATCATCACATGCACCAGTTTGTTTTTGGCCAGGTCGGCCAGGATATCCAGGTCTCTTTGTATCAATGCATTTTTGGTAATGATGCCGACCGGATGACGGTATTTCAAAAGTACCTGAAGCATCTTACGGGTAATTTGAAATTTCTTTTCCTGAGGTTGATAACAGTCCGTATTGCCAGAAAGCATAATAGGCACAGCCTGCCATGTGGGTTGTAACAAATGCCTTTCTAACAATTCGGGGGCATTTTGTTTGATGATGATTTTAGTTTCAAAGTCTAAGCCGGCACTGAATCCATAATATTCGTGAGTATTGCGGGCGTAGCAGTAAACACACCCATGCTCGCAACCCTGGTAGGGATTCATAGAATAGCCAAAATGAAGATCTGGGCTATTTACCTTATTCACGATCTTTTTTGATGTCTCATGAAAAACTTGAGTTTTAGGGTTTTCAAGAAGTTCTTCATCTAATCCCTCAATGTGTTCGGTACTGTATTGTTCCTTTAAGTACTTATTTTCGGTTTTTATCTGCGCACCGCGACCTTTGAAATAGTTGTCCTCCATGCAGCTAAATTACTAAATAAATTAGTATACGATAATTATATTAGTATTTTGATTTATTCTGAAACCCCGCTTGTTCAACTAAATAGCCCATTACTGGAGAATGCAGGGCTCACACTACTGCTTAAACGAGAAGATCTCAATCACCCTCACATTTCAGGAAACAAGTGGTGGAAGTTGAAATACAATCTGGAGGAGGCGATTAGATTAGGTCATGATACCCTGCTTACTTTCGGGGGGGCTTATTCCAATCACCTGTATGCTACGGCAGCTGCAGCCAGCGAGTTAGGCATGAAAAGTATTGGAATGGTAAGGGGAGAAGAAGTTTTACCACTCAATGCTACACTGGCATTTTGCAAGAGCAGAGGAATGCAACTCCAGTATGTTTCAAGGGATGTTTACCGAGATAAAAAGGATCCATCTTTTATTGAAACCTTGCAAAGTGCATTTGGCAATTTTTATTTGATACCAGAAGGGGGAACCAATTTGCTTGCCATTAAAGGGAGTGAAGAATGGGCTCAACAATTAAAAAAAGAAATTGATTTTGATCTCCTCTGCCTTCCTGTAGGCACAGGAGGTACTATGGCCGGAATGATCAATGTGCTCAAGGAGAAGCAGATTATTGGCTTTTCGTCATTGAAAGGTGGCGATTTTCTGAGAGATGAAATCCGACAGTGGTTATCCCAACCTACTGAAAATTGGCGCATTGAAACTCAATATCATTTTGGTGGTTATGGGAAATTAAATCAAGCACTTACTGACTTTACTATTGAATTTGAAAAGACCTATGAAATTCAGCTAGATCCCGTTTACACCGCGAAAATGATGTACGGTATTTTTGACCTTATTCAACATAGTGCCTTTCAATCAGGATCGAGAATATTGGCGTTACATACCGGAGGTCTACAGGGAAGATCTGGGTTTAACTTCTGATCACACTTCGTAGCCTTGAGAAAAAAGGCATACGTGCACCTGGCTCAGGCATGGCTCCACTTTCTCTGGCTGCTTTTACTCCTTCAATAGTGTAGAAGGCCGTGGGTACCGTTCTTTTCAATTCATTTAAAAATTTTTCCAGCCGCTCTCTTTCAAGTACACAGAAGATTATACTTTCATCCCCGTCAGGACCAAAAGACTCCAGGCGTGTATACCTTATTTTTTCCAGCTTGAGAAAATCGAGAAACACACTTGTGTCTTTACGGGTTATTATCCTTGCCACCACTTTACCATAGGCAATTCTCTCTTCGATGATCATCCCTATAAAAATACCACCGGCAAAACCAGCTGGGTAGGCCACGTAACACATCCAGTTATCAAGGTGGGCAAATATTTGTCTAATGGCCATTAGCCAGATGAAAGCTTCAAAGAAGCCCAATAGTGTGGAGGTCAATCTTCTGCCACCCAGCATATAGATAATTCGCACGGTGTTGATAGAGACATCACAAATGCGGGCAAGAAATATAAGAAGGGGTAGTATGAAAAAACTGAATACTGCGTCTGAAAAGCCAAGCGTTTCGATGAAGAAATAATCCATTGGTCAAAATTAGAACTTATTTATTTCACACAAGCCCTTCGGTGGAATTTTAGGTCTTATTTCCCCGCAAATAGCCTATCCAAACAAATCCTGAATCACATCTGTCAGTTTGCTAAAAGCCTTGATTTCAATTTTGGTCTTCTTAAGATCAATCGATTTCTTATTGTATTTTGACACGTAGATTTCTGTAAATCCAAGCTTCTCTGCTTCTGAGATACGTTGATCTATCCGGTTCACAGCACGTAGTTCACCTCCCAATCCGATTTCTGCCGCAAAACAAACTTTGTCTGAGACAGGAATCTCTTCCATCGAGCTGATGATGGAAATACAGACCGCCAAGTCGATAGCGGGGTCCTCCACTTTTATACCACCCGCCATGTTCACAAAAACATCTTGTGTGCCCATTCTGAACCCGCAGCGCTTTTCCAAAACGGCCAACAACATATTCAATCGCTTTTGGTCAAAACCGGTGGGGGTACGCTGAGGTGTACCGTAGGAAGCCGGGCTGACCAATGACTGAATTTCTATCAGCAGGGGGCGATTGCCCTCAATAGTTGCGCCTATGGTGGCACCACTTACTTGTCCTTCTTTCTGAGAGATTAAGATTTCCGATGGATTAGATACTTCCCTAAGCCCAGTTCCCAACATTTCGTAAATGCCTAACTCGGAGGTGGAGCCGAATCTGTTTTTGGTGGTGCGTAAAATACGATAAGCCAAATGGCGGTCCCCTTCGAATTGTAGCACAGTATCCACCATGTGTTCCAACACTTTAGGACCTGCCAGCATGCCATCTTTGGTAATGTGACCGACAAGGAATACAGGAGTATTAGTTTCTTTAGCAAATTTCATCAGTTCGGCTGTGCATTGCCGTACCTGCCCAATGCTGCCTGCAGCGGAGTCCAGCAGATGCGTGTGCAAAGTTTGGATAGAATCGATAATGACAAGATTTGGGTTCAACGATTCAATTGCCAAAAAAATATTTTTTGTGCTGGTCTCGGTGAGTGTAAAAAAATTGGTGGCTTTGGTTTCATCGGGAGACAACCGCTCGGCTCGCATTTTTATTTGCTGTTCACTTTCCTCTCCGGAGACATACAATACTTTTTGATTTCGAAGTGCCAACCCAATTTGTAACATAAGAGTGGATTTCCCTATGCCTGGCTCTCCGCCAATCAATATGAGGGATCCGGGAATGATGCCGCCACCCAGTACCCGGTTGAGTTCATTGTCGGGCGTGAGTATTCTAAATCCTGAGGTGGGTTCGATTTCCCCCAGCGTTTTTGGCTTATTCTGCCGTGCCCTGGCAGATTCCTGGCGCCACTCAGTTTGGTTTTTCCCAGCTTTTTCCACAACCTCTTCGGCAAATGTGTTCCACTCGTTACATGAAGGGCATTTCCCTACCCACTTAGCAGATTCATGGCCACAATTCTGACAAAAGAAGACGGTTTTAGATTTGGACATTATAGAAAAATCTTCAAAATTTAGATAAACCTTACATACACTCCTGAACTGGAAATGAAATTTTATATATTTCCTTTAAAACCAACCCCATGAGATCAACCGCAATACTAGGCACTCTTTTGCTTTCTTTTAATCTTCTGGCACAGAAAGCACCCATTAAATTTGGTAAAATTTCGGATGAAGAGTTGAACATGACAGCATACGAAAAGGATCCATCTGCCTCAGCAGTGGTTTTGATGGATTATGGGACTTCTGTCATTAGCTACGACCAAACCAATGGGTTTAAGATAGAATTTGAAAGGATAAGGAGAATAAAGATTTTGAATAAAGAGGGGTACAGCTGGGCCAACTTTGAGATTCCTCTATTTCATAGGGGAAGTGATAAAGAAAAACTCAATGGACTTAAGGCTGTAACTGTAAACATGGAGGGGAACAAGCCAGTTGAAACGAAACTAGGCAAAGACGGAATCTTTGAGGATGAAACAAGTGAAAATTGGACCACGATAAAACTTACGTTGCCCAACGTCAGGGAGGGATCTATTATTGACATTGAATACAGCGTGATGTCTCCTTTCATATTTAATTTTCAGGATTGGGAATTTCAAACCACCATCCCGACCAAATGGAGTGAGTACATAGCACGCATTCCTGAATATTACGATTATCAAAAATACAGCCAGGGCTATTTGCCCTTTAAGATCAATGAGCAAAAATCAGAAAGACGCACCATCATGCTGAGCTCTAAGGAGAGAACAGGAGGAGGAGGTTTTGGTTCAGGGGCATCACAAACCAATTATTCAACTCAAAATATTGAATACAACGAAAACGTTTACAGATGGGTAGCAGAGGACGTTCCAGCTTTTGATGAAGAACCCTACATGACCACCTATAGGGACTATATTTCTAAAATGAATTTTGAATTGGCTCAAATTAGATTTCCTAATAGACCTGTTGAGTTGGTGATGGGAACCTGGACCAACATTAACAAAGAACTGCTTGAAGCTGCAGAGTTTGGTGGAGTAGTAAAGCGTTCAAACTTTCTCAACAAGTTTGTCGAAGAAATCTTAGCGGGTAAGACAAGTGACATTGAAAAGGTAGATGCTATATGCAAATATGTAAAGGCCAATGTGCTATGGGATGGCAATTATAGAAAATACACGGATGGAAATTTTAAGCGAGTGCTGGATGACAAAAAGGGGAATTCGGCTGAAATAAACTTAATGTTGGTATCAATGCTTCAAAAGGCTAACCTTCGAGCAGACCCAGTTGTGATAAGCACACGAAATCACGGGTTTGTAAGACAACAATTTCCTTTGTCAAGCCAATTTAATTATGTGATTGGCGCAGTGGAGATAGATGGAAAGCTTCTGCTAATTGATGGCACGGATCGCGGCCTTTCCAGTTTTATGCTACCAGAGCGATGTCTCAATGGTGCTGGTTTTTTAGTGTCAGAAACAAATTCCAGATGGGTTGAACTCGCCCCAGCAGTAAGAACAAAAACACTGGTGGAAGCATTGGTCTCCATTGAAGAAGAAGGGCAATTGAAGGGCCACATTGAAATTGTAAAAGAAGGATACGATGGGCAACAGATGCGAAAGGAATATCATGCTAAAGGTGAGGAATCATATATTAAAAGTTTAGTAGAAAGGAATCAATGGGTTGTTCATAAACAACAATTTGAAAATTTGAAAAATCTGGATGAGCCAGTGAAAGAGATTTATGATCTTACACTGAATGAAAACCTGCAAGCGGATGTAATTTATCTTAGTCCAATGATTGCCAATGGTATAACTGAAAATCCATTTAAGGCAGAGAAGAGAGAGTACCCTGTGGATTTTGGAAAGGGATTTGAGCAGGTAAGCATGATAAAAATAAAGATTCCAAAAGGATATGTTGTGGAGGAGATGCCCGCATCTATGGCCATTGCATTGCCTGATAAAGGAGGCAGATTTTTATATAATATCAGTACCGCAAACGGAGAGATTGCTTTAACCAGCTTATTCACGATTAATAAAGGGATATTCACACAATTGGAGTACCCTCACCTTAAAGAATTTTACGCCCGGGCTATAAGCAAGCAAGGGGAGCAAATCGTATTAAAGAAATCTACTGAGTGAAACTTACCAAAAAATTAGTCCTGCTAAGTCTGAGTTTAATTGTAGCTGATGTATTAGGTCAAAGTAGTTATAATGTTCAATCCATCCCGGATGAACTCAGGAGAAATGCCAATGTAGTAGTCCGTGAAAAGGTAGATCAGTATTCGATTAAATCTTCTTCCAATGCCACATTACATTCCAGGGAAGTGATTACAATACTCAACCCCAACGGCCGGAAACATGCTACGAAAGCAGTTTTCTATGACAAACTTACCAAAGTAGTGCAGTTGAAGGCAATGGTATATGATGCCAATGGCAAGCAGATAAAGAAACTTAAAACGAGTGATTTTGAAGACTACAGTGCAATTTCAGGATTTAGTTTGTATGAAGACAATAGAATAAAGATTGCTGATTTGTCTACAACGCACTATCCCTATACCATCGAATTTGAATATGAACTCGATTATAAATTTCTTTTTTATATCCCAACGTTCAATCCGATTTGGGATGAACATATGAGTGCGCAAAGTGCGCAGTATTCCCTGCTATGGACTGGCGATACTAAACCACGATACAAACTTCTTAACCTTGAAGAAGTGACTGTGACTGCAAATGAAGAATCAGGAAAAATATCTTGGTCATTTACTGATGTGAAACCATTTGAAAGGGAGAAACACGGTCCTTCCAAAAATGAATTGCTACCAGCTGTCAGTGCTGCCCCTTCCTATTTTCAATATGATGGTTATGCCGGCAACATGGATACGTGGGAAAATTTTGGTAAATGGATTTCGCGATTGAATAAAGACAGGGACGAGCTTTCTGTCGAAACAAAGCAAAAAGTAATAGAATTGACGAAAGACCTTAATTCGGTTGAAGAAAAATGCAGAGTGCTTTACTCCTTCCTTCAAAACAAGACCAGATACGTAAGTATACAATTGGGGATTGGAGGTTTTCAACCGTTTGAAGCCAGAGTGGTGGATGAAGTGGGTTATGGTGATTGTAAAGCACTTTCGAATTACATGGTAGCATTGCTTAAAGTGGCTGGGGTTAAATCCAACTATACCCTTATTCGTGCAGGTGGTGATGCCCGACCTATAGATGCAAAATTTCCAAGCACACAATTCAATCATGTAATCGTATCGGTGCCCAATGGAGCAGATACTTTATGGCTTGAATGCACAAGCCAATCCAATCCATTTAAATACCTCGGAACATTTACGGGTAATCGATACGCATTGGCCATAACCGACCAAGGAGGAAAAATTGTGAGAACGCCTGATGTTGATGGAGAAAATGTTATGAAAAGGATGCTTGAGGTTATGGTGGATGAAAAAGGAAAGGGCATTATTAAAGGTCACGTGTCTTATTTGGGGCAACAATATGAAAAAGACAATTTGAATTTTGTGAGCAACAGCAACGTAGGGGAGCAAAAAAAATGGATTGAGCAAAGCATTAATTTGCCATCTTTTCGTATTGAAAACTATACTTTTGAAAATCACAACCCTAAGGCTGCAAAGGTGGAAATAAGTTATAGTCTAAGTGCCGATAGAATAGCTTCAACCAGTGGTAAGCGCTTATTTCTAGCACCTAACTTATTCAACAAATTAGCTATTCACTTTTCAAGTCCTGAAAACAGAGTGTCTGATGTGATCATTGAAGATTCAATTGTTGAATTCGATTCCATTGAATTCCATCTCCCTGAAAACATATATCCCGAGTTTATCCCTGCCAATAAATCAATAAACAATCAGTTCGGAGCATATGAGGTTAATTATACTTTTGATGAAGGCAGAATGTTTTATGTTAGAAAATTTATACTGAATAAAGGAAGATATTCTGTCGATACATATGCTGAACTGTGTGCATTTAATAAAGAAGTTTCAAAAACTGATAATATCAGCATTGCGTTCTTGAATAAAACTTAAATCATTTAAAAGGAGAATTTTCCTCTTTTGCCATCGTATTGTAAACGAACCTATCCATAAGGCCAGGCACCCATTTATTGAGAAAAACAGTAAGTCGCCCTTGGGTCGTTAAAATCAATGTTTTTTTTCTTTTTACAACGGCATTGTATATGTGCATTGCACATTCTTCCGATGTCATCATTTTTTCTTCTTCTCTGGGAGAGTCGCCTTGGGCCGTTCCGTCCTTTAACAAAGAACGTTTACGAATATTGGATGCAGTGAATCCCGGGCAGGCCGTAAGCACATGAACACCGGTTTTAATTAACTCAGTGCGAAGTGCCTCAAGGAAACCGTTTAGAGCAAACTTGGAAGAACTGTATCCGGTGCGTCCGGGTAAGCCGCGGTATCCGGCAATAGAAGAAATTCCAACAATGGATCCCTTAGTTTTGAGCAGGTGTGGAAGACAACTTTGGGTGGCGCTGATTACCCCAAAAAAATTGATGTCCATCACTTTTCGGATAACACTGAGTTCAACATCCTGAAACAGTGCCCGCATGGAAATACCCGCATTATTGATAAGCACATCAATTTTTCCGTAAGCGTTTATGGCGCTATCAACCATTCTTTTGTTGTCCGCATCAATACTTACGTCTCCCTGACATCCCATAATGTCAATACCCATGCTCCTCAATTCATTAACAGTAGCATCCAGTTCTTCCTTTTTTCTTCCTGTAATAAGGATTTTGCTTCCGTTTTTACCAAAATGCGCGGCAAGAGCCTTGCCAATACCAGACGATCCACCTGTGATTATAACAACTTTGTCTTTCATAAGATGATAGGTTGCCTACTCAACCCTGTATAACCGTTATCCGTTCCGAAATATAAGGCAATAGAATTGATAAATTTTGCATGAACTTCACAAGACATTTTCTAAAGCAACCAGTCAGAACGAATTCTTCTTTACTTTTATAACTTGCAACTCTCAATTTGAAAGAATGTTTTTCCTGCAAATTCTGTCAAGACTACCTTTTTCGATCCTTTATCTCTTTTCCGATTTTTTATTTTTCGTCACCTATCGAGTAATCAGATACAGAAGAGATTTGGTGATAAAGAATTTGAAAAATTCATTTCCTGAAGCAGACGCCAAAACCATTGGGAAGTATGAGAAAGAATTTTATAGCAACCTGTGTGATTATGCGGTGGAAACACTAAAACTCCTGACAATTAAAAAGGAGGATCTAAGAAAAAGAATGCGTTATCTCAATCCCGAAATAATAGAACCATTTAAGGAAAAAAGACAATCGATTATTTATGTCACGTCTCACCAATTCAATTGGGAGTGGTTGGTGGCGGCAGGAAATTTTTCCCTTCCCATCTCAGTAGACTTTGTCTACCAGCCACCAAGCAGTGAGTTTTTTAATCAATTTTCACTGAAGTTGCGAACACGCTTTGGAGCTTATCCGATCAAAAGGGCAGAGGTAGCGCGCGAGATTATCAAAAGGAAAGAGATCGTGCGAGGAGTAGCCATCGTAGCGGATCAATTTCCAGGACACGACAATGACAAGCGATATTGGACTACATTTTTAAATCAGGACACTGCTTTTTTTCAGGGCATTAACCAACTGGCGTACATGACACAGTATCCTGTTTTTTTTGCAAAAATGAAGCACCCGAAAAGGGGTCATTATGAAATAGAATTGGTAAAGATAGCCGAACCTCCCTATCAAAAAGATAATTTTGATATGATTGAAAGCTACATTCGGGCAACGGAAGAAGTTATTAAGAGTGACCCTTCAGGGTGGTTGTGGTCTCACAACCGGTGGAAGAAAAAAAGACCAAAAGAAGTTTAGTTCATCAACATCTCAATGTCTTCTTTCGTCAATGTCTTAATTACACTTTCTTCAGTAGTAATTAAGTTTTCTGACAATTTCATTTTGTGTTTTTGCAGTGTAAGGATTTTTTCTTCTACTGAATTGCGAGTAATAAACTTGTAGGTAAATACTTTTTTCTTTTGCCCGATCCGATGCGCTCTGTCTACGGCTTGTGCCTCAACTGCAGGATTCCACCAGGGATCAAGAATGAACACATAGTCAGCCTCTGTAAGGTTGAGCCCAAGACCACCTGCCTTAATAGAGATAAGAAACACCTTTACCTTCTTGTCTTTGTTAAACATGGCCACCTGTTCCTTGCGATCGGTGCTTGATCCATCCATGTAGGCAAACGGGATTTTACTTGCAATTAGTTGTTCTTTAATAATCCCCAGGTGCTTAACAAACTGACTAAAAATTAAAAGTTTATGTCCTTCAATAATTGCATTCTCAATCATGTGCGACACGTCATTCAATTTACCAGAGTCGCCCTTGTAAGTCGGGTCGATCATCTTGGGATGATTAGACAGTTGCCGTAGTTTGGTCAATCCTTCCAGCAACGTAAATCGTGAATTGTTGATCCCTTCCTTTTCGATAAGGTCCAATATCTTGTGTCTGTAGTGCGCTTTTACTTCCTCATATCTTTCCGCTTGCTCAGGGGTCATGTCAGTGTAATAGATGTTCTCCACTTTTTCGGGAAGATCAGTAGCTACCTGCGCCTTGAGTCTCCTTAGAATGAACGGCTTGATGATGGCGTTGAGTTTTTTGGTCTTGCCTTCATCACCTTTCTTTTCTATAGGAACTAAATATTCGTCTTTGAAAAATTTCTGACCACCTAAAAGTCCAGGATTGATAAAAGTCATTTGAGACCATAAGTCCATAGTGGTATTTTCCAAAGGCGTACCGGTGAGGGTGAGTCTATGCCTTGATTTCAACTTCAATACCGCCTTGGCAATGTTGGAGGTAGGATTTTTAATTACTTGGGATTCGTCAAGGATCACGTAGTTGAATAGGAAATTCTGTAAGTGATCAATATCCAAACGAGTAATACCGTATGAGGTGAGAATCAAATCATACTTTTCAAACTTTGAAATGTCCTTATTTCTATGCGTACCTGTATAACTTAATATTTTAAGATCAGGTGTAAATTTAGCGGCTTCCATTTCCCAGTTATACACCAGTGAAGTAGGCATAATGAGCAATGAAGTACCGGCATTACCTCTTTCTTTTTCGGACTGTAGCATCGCCAAGGTTTGAACGGTCTTACCTAAACCCATGTCATCGGCAAGACATCCTCCCAATCGGTATTCATTTAAAAACATCAACCAGTTATAACCTGCTTTTTGATATCTTCTAAGTGTGCCGTGGAAATTTTCTGGTAACGGGTAGTCCTTCACACCATCAAATGTGTCGAGGTTACGCAGCTTCTCACTCATATGTACCTTTGCCAAATTGCTTTCCTGCAATTCTTTAAGCAATGTAATGTGGTGCTTCTTCAGAACGGGCTTCTCGTTTTTACCGTGCGTTTCGCTTAGGGCAAACAAGTCACCAAATTTTACCAGCCATGCTTCAGGGATAATGGCAATTTCTCCATTGGGTAATTTAAATTCTACTTTCCTTTTAAGAATCAGTTTTCTCAGTTCCTTGAAAGAGATTTCATATTCACCAAAAAATATTTTGGCGTGAATATCAAACCAGTCGATACTTTCTTTGACATCCAGCTCAATAACCGCCTTACCAACAAAATATTTTTTATCCCGGTTTTCGGGTTGACTCACTTCAAAACCAAGATCAAGCAAATTGATCCTATTCTCATTGAGCCATGAAAAGGCCTGTGCTTTTTCTACGGCTGTTCTGAATCCTCCACGAAGAGGAAGGCCCAGTTTAGTTAACGTCTGTGCATACTTTTTTTCATCCTCAATGTTTCGAACTATGCGATGAAAAATATAATCGTTGTCATGCTTCTCTAGTTTCACGCTTACGGGCCCGGGTGAGTCTCCGCGGAAACGATGCTTACCGTATTTAAACGATAAATCAAATATTATTTTTCCAGACTCATCATCACTTTGACCACTGCTTTCATCACCATCAAAAAGTTTGGGAGTGGTTTTGTTACTTACAGGAGGTAATTCTGAAAGTGTCAATAAAGGATGAGGCGTGTAGTCGTGTTTGGCAATTTCAAATCCTTTGACTTCAACGTTATCGAATGATGCAATTAATGGAGCAACGAATCTATTGTAATACGTCTCTTCAAGGTTTTTGGGAATGACCACTGATTTTTTCCCAAGAAAGGGCAGGAGCTTTTTCCCATCTACAGGAACATCAAAACCATAAAGCTTTCCGTTCAACACCAGCCATGCCGGGTATTTACACACCAGGTAAGCAGACGGGTTGGGGAGCTCAATCCTTTTACCATCATAGGAAAGGGTAGGGTAATAGTTGGTACTATCTTCACCTCGCATAAAATGAAATTGAATGGAGGCCCTCCTTGGCTGCACTTCCAATTTTCGCCATGTGGGTTCGCCATCATTTCCCATTTCAAAAACCATTTTTCCGGACAGCTTGTCCATTACTATGGCCCTTCTTTTTTCCATGTAGGCTTCAATTTGCTCCTGTAGCAATTCGTCACCTTTATCTTTTTTATAGACTTTGGCAAAGAACTCATTGGGTTTCATCACCTTTTTGGAGAAGTGCTTCAGTATGGCGTCCTGACTCATGCTGTCCATCAATTCGATGAGTTCAAAATCACGGTCGTCCAGCCCTTTGGAAAACTCACGGGCATTTTTCGAAGAGATGTTCTGATGCTGATAGGTGAGCTTGCCATTGTCATCGAGATGGACAATAAATGACTCAAAAATATACCCCAGGTACTCGTGTTGATAGAGCGAGTAGATGATTTGAAAAGGCTGCGCTGCCGATACCTTCATGGGGTTCTAAATATTAAATTTGATATTCAAAACAATTATTAACGTGAAAAAGGGTCCATTTGGACGAAAAAAAACGCTTTTTAGTAAAAGCAGAATTGCAAAATAGGCATTCCCCGTGTAAAAAACCGAACAATCTTAATCCTTTTCCTACATGAGAAAAACCTACAAATTCTGGGTAGAATAGGACCTGGAGGCCAGCGAAGCAGGATAAAATGACACCAAAAACGTAATTGCTACAACCACCAGGCTAGTTAAAGCAAAATCTGTCCATATCATTGTAACCGGATAATTGGGAATAACGGCATTTTCCATACCCATTCCTACAAGGCCGAATTGGTCCTGCAACCAACAGATAAGACCTCCAATTATCAGCCCAGAACCTGCTCCAATGAAAGAGATAATTGCTCCTTCCGAAAAGAAAATTTTTCGGATGAGGTTTTCACTGGCACCAATTGCGGTGAGTACGCTGATGTCTTTTTTCTTATCGATGGCAAGCATCATCAGCGAAAAGAAAATGTTGATGGAACCAACTGAAATCAAAAGCGACAAAGCCAGAAAGGTGAATAGTTTTTCTATTTTCAATAAGCGATACAAATCTTTTTGCTGTTCTTCATTGGTAAGTACTTTGAAAGAATCGCCTAAAGTCTCTGCAAGCCTTTCTTTGACAGCAAGCAAGTTCGATCCATTGGTGGTTTTTATTTCCAAAGCAGTTCTTTTGTTTCCGTAGTCCAACAAGTCTGCCACAAAATCCAAAGGAAGGAAGACGTAATTTTCATCATAGTTTTTTTCAATGGAAAAAACACCGCCTGGCCGTATGGTTTTACGCGAGTACATCTGAGAGGGATCCAATGAAGATCGTCTTAAGTCTTTTATATAAAATATTTGAAGCGCAAACATTTCATCTTCTACCGCCACAGATAATGCATATTGTATGCCTCTTCCAATTATGGCAAAGTTGACTCCATCCTGTTTTAGTTTCAATTCACCTTGTACGATCCTATCATCCAAACGGTGCTGATCGATGAAGTTATCACTTACTCCTTTGATGGTGGCAACTACGTCCGCATCACGGTAACGGATGTAGGCATAGTCTTCAATTACCTCGGTAACCACCTCCACACCTTCAATGGTTTTTAATTTCGTAAGAAGGGCATCGGAGACTTCAAAAGATTTTCCCTCTGCGGCTTCAATTTTCAGTTCAGGATCAAATGATGTATACAAGGAACGAAGTAGTCCTTCCAGTCCGTTGAACACAGAGAGAACTATAATGAGGGCTGCGGTAGAAAAGGCCACACCCACCATCGAAAGAATTGAAATGATGTTAATGAAATTTTGTTTTCGCTTAGAGAAGAAGTAACGTTTGGCGATAAACAGGGAAAGATTCACAGAAAACTAGAATTGGTGGACTTTAACTTTCTTTATCGTCTTTGTCAGCGGGAGGTATGTTTAGGCTGTTGATGAGTGAATCAATTCTAATGGCATTTTCTTCCACTTCGTCAATAAAAAAGATCAATTCAGGAATGATTCGAACCTGTTTGCCAATTTGAGTACCTAAAGCTTTGCGGATTTCACTTTTGTGGGTGTTCAGTCGATTCAGTGTCTCTTCCTTATTTTTGGCCAGCATCATACTAATGTAAATTTTGGCTACGCTTAAATCGGGACTCATTTTTACCTCGGCAATGGTAATCATTTCATTGTTGAGAATGCCCCTTCGGTCGCGCTGGAAGATTCCACTCAGTTCTTTCTGAACCAGCTTGCTGTATTTTTGTTGTCTCACGGTTCCGCTCATGCCCCAAAGGTAAGCAAAAGTGAATGGTGATGAGACGCCAGAATAAAAATTGGTTTGCCAGGCACCAATACTGATTTTTTCCGCCAATTATCATTTAATTGCAAATTCTAAACAAAATCGCCTGTGCTGCTCCGCTTTTTTCGGATCAATGACCCTTATCGCTTACTTGGATTACTCATCATTATTATTCTGATAGGGCTTCCGTTTATTATTAACCCAACGGGGATATTACTGAGTGAGCTCAAAAACATGGTGTTGGGGGAAGCCATTGCCGATGGTAAATTGATGTACGTTCAAATTATTGACGATACTCCACCCCTTGCCGGTCTGTTATTTGGCTTTGTGAATGTGATCTTTGGCAGGTCTATGGTTGCTGAGCACATTGTGGCCTTGTTAATCATTTTCTTTCAAGCAGGCTATTTCGCGGTTTTGCTAATCAACAATAAGGCATATGCTGAAAACACTTACCTGCCTGCACTCATTTTTGCTATACTTTGTTTCTTCTCCTTTGATCTGCTTAAGTTTTCTCCTGAGCTACTCGCTTCTACAGTTATGCTCTTTGCGCTCAATCAGTTATTCCATGAAATTGAATTTAAGATCCAAAGAGATGAAATCATTTTGAAGTTGGGGGTGTATCTGGGCTTGGCCACTTTTCTTGTGTTTTCTTATTGGGTATTTCTGTTGCTGTGCATATTTATTTTGATTACGCTTACCCGTGCGGGATTCAGAAAAATTGCGCTCATGATATTTGGCTTTTTTCTGCCTCATGCTTTGTTGATAACAATCTACTACTATTGGGGAGAGACAGATTTGCTATGGCAGAATTTTTACGCAAGCAACATTACCCTATCAGGAGATATGCTCATTAGCACCCAGTCATTGTTAATGCTTGCAGCCTTACCCCTAACTTATTTTCTCTTTTCCATTTTTATGATGAACAGAGAAGCACGGTTTACCAAGTATCAATCTCAGCTGATGCAGGTAATGTTTCTTTGGTTGCTATTTTCTTTGATACAGGTATTTGTGGCCCGGCAGGTTTCGCCAGCAAGTTTGTTCTTGTTTATTCCACCCCTGGCCTATTTTATAAGCCACTATCTGCTTTTAATCAGAAGAAAGTGGAGAGCAGAGTTGATGCTTTGGGTGTTTCTGACGGGTATCATGAGTGTTAGTTTGCTTTCTAAATCCGGGAAGCTGGACAGGGTTAATTACAACAATCTTTATGCGGCAGAAAATGATTTATACAAGGAGATAAATGGACAGTCCGTAATGATGCTTGGCGCGGAGTTGGCGGTTTATCAAGCCAACAATTTGGGTGGGTTTTTCCTTAATTGGGAATTATCGGAACCGATAGTTGGGGATATGTCTATGTATCGTCATGTAGAGATTGTAGCGGCTTGTTTTGAACAGTATCCACCTACCGTAATAATTGATCCAGGTAATAAGATGGAGGAGGTAATGGAAAGAATACCAGCCTTGGCATCAAAGTACAAAAAAGAAGGAAATACTTACAGAAAGATCAGCAACTGATTTTGTCAACCCTGCGCGCATGACGTCCACCTTCAAAGTTGGAATGAAGAAAACGATTTACAATTTTTTCAGCTAACCCCATATCAATAAATCTTGCTGGCAGGCAAAGCACATTGGCATCATTATGTTGACGTGCAAGTGAGGCCAGTTCTTCATTCCAGCAAATTGCCGCTCGAATTCCCTGATGCTTATTAGCAGTCATGGCCACCCCATTGGCAGATCCGCAAATTAAAATACCCAACTCATCGTCACTCTTCTCAACTGCATTTGAGACTGGGTGGGCAAAGTCTGGATAATCGGCTGAATCAAGGCTGTGCGTACCATAATCATTCACGGTATAACCCTGGTTTTGTAAAATGGCTTTTACTTTTTCCTTCATTTCAAAACCAGCGTGGTCGCTTCCTATGGCTATCTTTTGCATTATACTTGAGATTGATCGGCTCTGAGTTCTTCTTCTTCCTCTTTGCGCTTTCGTCTAACTACCATTGCCGATATTAAGATACTTATTTCGTAAAGCAAGTACAAAGGAAGTGATATTAATGATTGGCTTAATGGATCAGGAGGTGTGATGATAGCGCCTAAAATAAGTATTCCTACCAGGGCATGCTTTCTATATTGACGCATCAGCTGAGGCGTAACAATACCAACTTGAGAAAGGAAATAAACTACAACGGGCAGTTGAAACAGTAATCCGCTTCCAAAAACCAGCGCAGTAATAGTGGATACATATGAAGTGATATCAAATTCATTAGAGATCATATCGCTAATGGAATAGGAGGAAAGAAACCAAACCGCAAGCGGGCTCATAATAAAATAGCCGAATGAAATGCCAACCAGGAAAAGAAAAGAAACTGAGGTAACAGCCCATCGGGAATTTTTCCTTTCCTTGTACTGAAGCCCTGGAGTGATGAATCTCCATAATTCCCAAAAAACATAGGGGAAGGCAACAATGAAACCTAAAACAAAAGCAGCGGTGAGGTGCATTGTAAACTGCCCTGTCATAAATCTGCTCTGCACCTTGAAGGGAATGATGTCAACACAAAGCGATTCAACCATGTTTAATGCATGCCCCACCTTGCAGAGGTATTTGAAGGTCACAAAATCAATTCGAGCCGGGGCGAATACTATATTTTCAAATATCCAGGGGCCGAAAATAAAGGCCGCGATCATGAAAATAAAAACAGAAGAGATTGCCCTAACTACATGCCATCTTAGTTCCTCTAAATGATCGAGGAACGACATCTCTTTATCTTCAATCATCTTAAACTATTAGCTATACAATGGAAACTTTTGAACGAAGCGATTCACTTTACGCTTCATCGCTGACAGGTGCTTTGCATTGTCGTGTTTGGCAAGCGTTTGATCAATCAAATCAACCACTTTGATCACATCCTTTTCTTTCATTCCGCGTGTCGTGATGGCAGGCGTACCGATACGCATACCAGATGTAACAAATGGGGATTGAGTATCAAACGGCACCATATTTTTGTTAATAGTAATATCGGCTTTCACCAATGCCTCCTCCGCTTGCTTACCGGTAAGTTTCTTCGACCTCAGATCAATAAGCATAAGGTGATTGTCGGTGCCGCCTGAGATGATGTGATAGCCACGGTTTACAAATTCATTGGCCATGGCCTGGGCATTTTTAGAAACCTGTACTACGTAATCCAAGTATTCATCAGAAAGCGCCTCGGCAAAGGAAATGGCCTTGGCTGCAATAACATGCTCCAATGGACCACCCTGAGTACCTGGAAATACACCAGAGTCCAGGATGCTGGATAATTTTCTGATTTCCCCTTTAGGAGTTTTCAACCCCCAGGGATTGTCAATGTTTTTACCGATCATGATCATACCACCTCGAGGTCCGCGCAATGTTTTGTGCGTGGTTGTAGTAACTACGTGGCAATATTCCATGGGGTCATTCAACAATCCGCGGGCAATTAGTCCTGCGGGATGTGCTATATCTGCCAGTAGAATTGCTCCTACTTCGTCAGCGGCATGTCTCAACTTTTTATAATCCCAATCACGACTATAGGCAGAGGCACCACAGATGATCATTTTGGGTTTTTCTTTTTTAGCGATCTTGATCACATTGTCAAAATCGATTAAACCCGTCTCTTTCTCAACACCGTAAAAGACAGGATTGTAAAGCTTTCCAGAAAAGTTAACGGGTGATCCATGCGTAAGGTGACCTCCATGGGATAAATCAAATCCTAAAATTTTGTCACCAGCATTCAGGCATGCCAACATTACCGAGGCATTGGCCTGTGCTCCTGAATGAGGTTGTACGTTTGCCCATTCTGCTCCAAAAAGGACTTTAGCCCTGTCAATTGCCAGTTGTTCAATTTCATCTACTACTTCACATCCACCGTAGTATCGTTTTCCGGGCAGACCCTCAGCATATTTATTGGTAAGTACAGTACCCATTGCTTTCATTACCTGCGGTGAGGTAAAGTTTTCAGAAGCGATGAGTTCAATACCATCTTGTTGACGAAGTTTTTCTTTTTCGATAAGATCGAAGATGATTTTGTCGCGTTTCATCGGAGTAAATTAATAGTTCAAGGCAGGATAATCCCCCTTTTTTTAAGGCTCCAAAAATAGGGCTTAATCTATAGATATAACAATCCGATGGGATAATTGAATGATTACCTCTGGCTTACCAGGATCCGCTGCTGCCTCCCCCGCCAAAGCTTCCTCCTCCTCCGGAGAAGCCGCCACCACCGGAGGACCATCCCCCGCCTCCGCTCCATCCCCCGCCAAAACCACCACTGGATCGGCCGCTCGATGACTGCATGCTTTTGGCCATCTTTTTACCCCAGTCGGTCTTGCCTAATAATATTTTTAAGATAGGAAATGCGATGAGATACGTGTAGAGGATATTGATGCTTCCACCCAAAGCTAGCGTTGGAAATACGGCCCAAAATGGAATGAGAAAGAAATATAGAATCCAACCCGTCTTGCCGGAAACCAAACCAATAAAAGTGAATATGCCCAGAATACCATAAATGAATAGGCCAATAAGTACCAATTCCTTTCCGCTGAGTTCTTCAGCCATGTTGCCATCGCTGTCGCTGGCGCTATATTCTCCCCCGATGGCTTTAATCATCCCATTCACTCCTGCTAGTATGCCAGCCTCATAATCTCCCCGCCTGAATTCAGGGGCTATTTCATTTCTGATGATTCTATTACTGAGTGCATCGGTTAGCACACCTTCTAGGCCTTGCCCCACTTCGATACGCATTTTGCGATCATCAATGGCAACCAAAAGCAAAGCTCCATTGTCCTTATCCTTTTGACCGAGTTTCCATTTTTCTGCTACTCGTAAAGCATATTCTTCAAGGATATCACCATCTAGAGATTGTACGATGAGCACCGCAATTTGATTGGAGGTAGAGTCTTCATAAACTTTGAGTTGAGCCTCTAATTGTTCAACTGCAGAAGCGGACATCACTTTGGCATCATCATGCACACGTATACCCCAAAGTTCGGGTACAGCTTTTTGCGCGAGACTTGTAAATGGAAGAGTCGAAATCAGGAATAGAAAAAAAACTCGGGTCATTTTGTAATCGGATTAATCCTCCAGACGCAGGTCATCACGGAGTTCATTCACATCATCTTTTGTTCTAACGAAACCATTTTCCAAAAGGACTTCAGTGCAACGATTGATAGCTGCAATCATTCCATCTGTTACATTTCCTTTTCGAATTTGTTCGATAAGGTTTCCTACGATTTTATCCCACTCTTTCTGTCCTACTACTTTGCTGATGCCACGATCGGCCATTACCATTACCTCGTGTTCAAAAAAAGAAACAAAAATCATAATTCCGGTGCGATGGCGGGTGTTAAATACTTCTTCTTCAAGGAATGCACTTTCGGCCCGTTTGCGGGTAGACTGGTCAAGATGAAACTGGCTGAGCAACCAAAATTTTATGGGAAGAACATAATGTGTGATAATGGCGCCCAAGACTCCTGATACGACTACGACTACGAAAATCAATAGCGGATCATATACGGAGAGGGATGGTACATACCGATCAAAAATTACGATAAGGGAAAATGCAAAAGAAGCCAGTATCATGGCTCCCCGATAATTGGCAATTGTATAGTATCCACTCTTCTCAACAAACACCGGAACAATTTCCCCTGAAATTTTACTTTCTGCGTCCTTGACAGCTGCTTTGATCCGTGCCAGATCCTGTTCTGAGAATCTTTGTTTCAGTGACATGCTTTAAAAGGTTATTCATCAAATATACAGTACAACGATCAATTTTCTTTGTGGAAAAAACCTTTCAGATAATTATTTAGCACAGATGTAAAGTACTGGTTTGACCAAATCAAAGGAATGCCTAGTATGAGTTGAGAATTAAACTAAAACTTCTAGTTATGAATAATAAATACCTCTATTTAGTTGCGGCATTTTTGCTGTCTACCTTTTGGGTCTCGGCTCAAAATGTTTCGACAGAACAAGCCATAAAAAAATATAAGTGGCGCGCAATCGGTCCGGCCAATATGGGAGGACGCGTTACTGACATCGTTGGCGTTCCCGGAGACCAATCTACATTTTATTTCGGTGGAGCTGATGGTGGGGTCTTCAAAACAACCAATGGAGGAGTCACCTTTGAGGCATTATTTACAGACCAAAGAGCATTTTCAGTAGGGGCACTGGCATTGGCTCCGTCCAACACGGATGTTGTGTGGTTAGGATCGGGAGAGGGAGACCCAAGAAATAGTGTCGGGTACGGAAATGGTGTATACCGTTCGGTAGATGGCGGAAAATCCTGGAAACACCTGGGGTTAGATAAGACAGAACGTATCAAGCGCATTGTGGTGGATCCTAATGATCCTGACGTAGCCTGTGTATGTGCATTGGGCCGCGAGTGGGGATCCAATCCTGATCGTGGTGTTTTCCTTACCAAGGATGCAGGTAAAAACTGGGAGAAAGTCTTGTACCTGGATGAGACTACTGGCTGCTCGGACATTGCCATGGAGCTATCCAACCCTAAAGTGCTTTATGCGGGTATGTGGACTTTCAGCAGAAAGCCATGGCGATTTGATGATGGTGGTGGTAAAACGGCCGTATACCGTTCGTTAGACGGAGGAAAAACCTGGGAGAAAATAATGAAGGGCTTACCTAACAAGCCGATGGCACGCATCGGGCTATCGATAGCACAAAGCCAGCCAAATACAGTGTACATGATTACCGAGTTTAAGGATTTGAGCGGTACACTTTTCAGATCTGATGACAGAGGGAGCAACTGGAAAATGGTAAACGATGATCCAAACTTGAACTTCCGACCATTTTACTATAGTGATGTAAGGGTAGATCCAAGTAATCCTGACCATCTTTTTACACTTTCGGGAAGGCTCAGCAAATCAACTGATGGTGGAAGAACCTTTAAAGTGATTGCAAGAGATGTGCATGGTGACCATCAGTCGCTTTGGATCAATCCTAAGAATGGAAAACATGTTTTGAGTGGAAGTGATGGAGGATATCAGGTATCGTATGACGGAGGAGAAACCTGGGACATTATTAACAATGTAGAACTGTCTCAGTTTTATCAAATTCTTGTTGACGATAAAGTACCCTACAATGTATATGGTGGTCTTCAAGATAATGGTACATGGGTAGGCCCAAGCAACTCATTGGTAGAGGCAGGAATTATGAAAAGGCATTGGACTGGTCTGGCTGGTGGTGACGGATATTATGCGGTTCCTATTCCAGGACAAGAACATGAAATCTATGCCAACCTTCAGGGAGGAGTAATTTTTCATGTGGATACCAAGTTGGGGAATGTAAGAAACATCCATCCGTATCCAAAGATAACCGGTTCGGCTGGAGACGCTATTGATCAACACAAGTATCGTTTTAATTGGGATTCACCAATTCACATTTCACCGCATGATCCAAACACTGTTTACACTGGAGGTAATGTGATTTTCCGGAGCAGAGACAAAGGATACAACTGGGAAGAAATAAGTCCTGACCTTACAACCAATGATAAATCAAAACAAATCAGTTCCGGTGGGGAAATTTATCAGGACAACACGGCAGCTGAATTCCATTGTACCGTGCTTACAATTGCAGAATCTCCCAAGCAGAAAGATGTAATCTGGGCAGGTACTGACGATGGCAACATTCAGATAACAAGAGATGGCGGAAAGACGTGGGCCAATGTAAAGAACAACATCAAGGGCTTGCCGGCATTTGCCTGGGTTGGAAAAATCCACGCCTCAGAACATGATGCAGGAACCGCCTTTGTGGCTGTAGATCAACATCGGATGGATGACTTCACGCCACATGCATACATGACTACTGACTATGGAAAGACCTGGAGCACCATTAGCGGAGGATTACCTCAGGATGACTATGTTAAGGTAGTGCGGCAGGATCCACACAATCCGAATCTTCTATTTGCGGGTATGGAGCATGGCATTTTTGCTTCCTGGGACAAAGGAAAATCCTGGACCAAAATCAATGTAAACTTGCCGCCAGTTTCTGTGAGGGATCTAAGGGTGCAGGCCAGGGAAAGAGACCTGGTAATAGGAACACATGGTCGTGGTGCATGGATATTGGATGACATACGTCCATTGGAAGAGATGGGAAGTGCAACGTCAAAAGCAGCCCATGTATTTCCGGTAAGGGATGCCATTTTGTGGCATTACCACGATCAGGTTGAGAATTTAGGAGACAGAACTTATCGTGCTAAAAATCCTGAGTTTGGAGCGTATATCAATTTTTATTTGCAAAAAGATCCAACGGGACCAGTAGAAGTTAGCATCTTAGACAATGCAGGTAAGCACATTCAAACGATAAAGGACACCCTCTCAAAGGCAGGCATCAATCGAATCGTTTGGAACTTGCGCTCTAAAGGTGCGCTGGCACTTGACAATCCTCCACGAGGAGGATGGCGCTCGGGAAGTTATAATCCCATGGTAATCCCAGGTATGTATACTGCTAAAATTAAGGTTAATGAGCAGGAGTTGACTACATCTATTTTGGTTAAACCTGATCCCAGAGCAAAATTGTCGGATCAGGATTATAGAATGAAGCTCGAAACAACCAATAAGCTGAATGACTTGCTATCGAAAACCAATGAAATGATTAATAACAGCGAATCGGTGGTAAAGCAATTAAAACAGCTTAAAGAAAAACTGAAGTCTGATCAGGAAATTGGATCGGATAAAGCATTGAATGGAGAGATAGATCAGGCAATAAAGAAGTTGCAAAACTTTACAGATGATGTTTTGAGAAGACCACCACCAAATATGAATTACAGACAACGCCCCAGATTAAGAGAGGAAATTGGTTCTTTGATGTATGCAGTGGATGGAGCAACTGCGCGACCATCTACGCAACAAAGCAATCGTTCCGTTGAATTGGATAGAGAAGCAGGAGAGGCAGCCAGCCAGCTGGAAAGAATACTATCAGATGATGTCCAAAAAATAAACGACAAAGTCAAAAATATGCCACAGATAGTTGTGAAGAAGCCAGCTCAAAAAGAAATGTAAAGATTTTGTAAATAGTGAGTTAAGCAGGATGCCACGGTTTTAATCGTGGCATCCTTTTTTTTGGATAAGGCAACATTCTGCGGATGGTATTTTCATATTTTGGAATGCTATCTTTAAATTCTTGTTAGAGTGACCTTGCCCATAGATGAAAAGATTTCTCAAGATCATAATTGTTCTTTTTTTCACTTTTGCCATTTTAGGCAGGGTTATCAACATGCTGGATTTGCCTGATACGCAAACCACCGATTGGGAGGCAGATTATTGTGATGAATATACCAGTGTAGATAGCCTAAACGTGGATGATATCCGATTTACACACCATCGTTCCTGGAACAAATACTCCTATGACTCTCTTTATTGCCTCACCTATGTGTTATCCAACCACAACAATAAAATCTCTAATGAATTCAGAAATAATCTTTATTCTAAAGAGAGAAACTATGAGGATTACTGGAGAAATATTTATTACGAACTTTACCAGCATGACAAGGAAGGCATTTCATTTCTGCAGGATTCACTCCAAAATTTAGCTGTCGAATTTAAGCTTAACAGAAATGAACTGGCAAAGTTGATCGTATCATTTGTTCAGGACATCCCTTACAATTACGTGATGCCCGGACCTTGTGATCGAAATGACTTCCCGTGCAGGGGCAACGAAAAGTTTGGAATTCTCTCTCCTGTAGAATTTCTATATTCGCTGAATGGAGACTGTGATACTCGATCAGTACTCTTGTATACTTTATTAAAGCATTTTGAATTTGATCCACTGATTATGATTAGCAATCAATACAGGCATGCCATGATAGCCATAGATCTGCCAGCATCGGGGGATTACATCATTCACAAAGGGAAAAAATTCTACTTTTGGGAAACAACCAATACGGGCTGGTTGCCAGGTATGTTGCCCCCTGATGTGAGCAACATTACCTATTGGAAAATTACACTCGACCATGAATATCAAACTTTCACTTCTGGCAATCGTTGAGATCCTTTCCGGACTGAGTATCGGAATTGTGATAATGATCATTACCTACCAAATTCTAAAACTAGTCGGTAGAAGGCGGTATGATATACATGAAAAAAATTTGGCCTACAGCATTTTTATGGCCAGTGTTCTTTTTTCTGTAGGGTACATGGTAAGTGGCGTTGTTCAACCGCTACTCTCTCTTTTTAGAATAATGGCTGCCACAGAAAGTTCAACCTCACAATTGTTGTTTTCTTTTTTGGGTTACGGAGCATTTTATATAGCCGCCTCGTACACTGCAGGTGTTGTTGTAAGTCTGGTGGGCATTACAATTTATACTGGACTTACTCCAATTGATGAATTTGCCGAATTAAAAAATAACAATCTGGGTGTAGCACTGATTGTAGGCACTATCATCATTGTATTGACACTGCTTACTCGCGATGGTGTTAATTTATTAATGGAATCTCAAGTGCCCTATCCTACGCACTTCACGCAATAGGCTTTGGACGACCAATTGCAATAAGCCCTAGTAAGGGGCCAATGGCAAGACTTGCAAATACAATTTGGGAATCAAAATTTTCAATAAGCACATTCATCAACTGTAAGCTTACAATCGTGATGGCAAAACCGATTGAGTTTACTATGGTAAGAGCAGTACCCTTTGAGGAGGCGGGTGCATACTGTGCTACCAATGTGGAAAACTGTGGGGAGTCAGCTACTACGGCCATACCCCAAACCAACAGGAACAATAAAAAAAGTGTTTCTGAAAACTGAAATGAAAATATTGAAACAATACAGCAGACTCCTGAGAGAAGCAAGGCTATAAATGCAGTTGTTGCGCTTCCTTTTTTATCAGAGAGGTAACCCCCAAGTACGCATGCCAGGCCCCCACTGGCAATAACAAGAAAAGACCACAAACCAACATTTATGCTGTTGTTCTGTAAAGAGTTGTATTGGGTAATAATAAAAGGTATAAACGCCCACATAGTGTATAACTCCCACATGTGGCCAAAGTATCCAAAAGCAGCAGCCCTAAAACGCTTCTCTTTAAAAACAACAAAACATAAACTTAAATCCAACTTGGTACTTTGTTTTCGGAAAGGTCCATCTGGAACCAAAAAGTAAATAAGACACCCTCCTATTATGGCAAGTATTGAGGTAGAATAAAAAACCAGATGCCAGCTCAAGCCCGACCCAAACATTTTTATCAAATGTGGTATGGAGGTGCCAATGACCAAAGCGCCTACTAAATACCCTAATGCTTTTCCCAGTCCTTTTTCAAAATAATCAGAAGATATTTTCATTCCCACAGGATAAATGCCGGCAAGAAAAAACCCTACGAAGCCTCTCAGGGGAAATAATAGCCAACCCGAAGAGACGAAGGTAATGGAGAAATTTACAAGTGCTCCTGCAAGCGCACAAACAAAAAATACTTTGGAAGGTGAAAATCGATCAGAAATTGTAAGTAAAGCAAAAACCAAGGTGCCTACTATAAAACCAAACTGGACAGAGGATGTAAGGTCACCAAGAGATCGAGCAGTAAGTTCGAATTCTTTTTGAAGTTCTGGAAGCACTGCGTTACCGGCAAACCACAGTGATGTGCAGGCAAACTGTGCAAGCACAATGAGGGGTAATACTTTTTTGGCGGCCGTGCTCATGTCAGATAAGCCCGCTACCCCAAAGTACACATACCATAAAGAAGGTAACCAGTCCACCGATGAGAGTAGCGCCACCATAAGCAAGCATTCCTTCATTTACGCTCAACCTGCTAAGCGAAGTGCAAACCCAAAAGTAGCTGCTGTTGACATACTTAATAATAACAGAACCTGAAGCCCCTGACAGCATCGCTGCTTCTGGGGAAAGATTCAAGTCTCCCAGCATAGGTGCTGCAATGGACGCAGCGGTGATCACACCCACAGTAGTTGATCCGGTAATCATATTGCCGATAACACCGATTAGAAACGGAAGAATGATGGCAGGTAATTGATAGTGAACAAAAAAATCTGTTATAAAATTTACAATAGGGGTTCCTTTTAATATTTCACTTAATGATCCACCCAGGCCGGTTACTACCAAAATCATGGCAGATCCCCGTAAAGCATTTTCAATCCACTTGCTCCTTGAGTCTGCTTTGTGTTCAATGTTGTAAACATTTCTATAGGCAAGCCAAACGCCTACAGTCAAAGCACATACAGGCCACCCCAGGTAAGTGATAATGGGGCGAATAAAATTTCCCTCATCGAGGTACAAGCGAGCCACACTATGCAAAGAAATTAAAACGATAGGAACAATGATGGGAGCATAGGCAGCGACTACCGAAATATAAGGTTGGAGTTCTTTCTCCGACTCGAGGGCAAATTCAGGATTTCCCAATGTCTTTATACGAGGCCCGGCTACCCACTTTCCCCAGGCCCAGCAAGAGACAGAACCAAATAAGCAACAGATCCCCCCGTAAATAATTGTTTTTCCAATGTCGGCACCAACCAATGCAGCGGCAGCAAGCGGCCCAGGTGTAGGAGGTACTATGGCATGGGTCAATTGCAGAGAACCAACCAGCCCGGTAGACATGGCAGCAATGCCGGTATTGGTTGCCAAGGCTGACGCATGTACCAAAGGATTAAGGATGACATAAGCCACATCTGAAAATATAGCTATGCCTAAAATAAATCCTGTAAAAGTGAGTGCCAACGGTATCCGTTTTGAACCAACTAATTTAATAATGGACTGAGTAATTACTTTGATGGCACCAGTATGCTTGAGGGCCTCCGCAATCACAGAGCCTAGCACAATAACAACCCCAATTTTTCCGAGGGTTTTGCCAAAGCCTTCTTCAAAGGCATTGATAAAATTATCTTGTTGAATGCCAGGAATAATACCAAAGAAAATAATCGGAATAAGCATTGCTAAAAACACATGCCATTTCCATTTCGCAATAAGGAAGAATAAAACTATTACCAATAAGATAAATGCTACCAGGGTGAGAAGAGGATGGATAGACACTGAGTTATTCATTGGTTATCGTCCTTTAGTAATAAATTCCATTGCGGCCTGAACACCTCCTTTTTGGAAAGAAATTTTCTTTAGGCTCATTCCCATCTCTACACCTGATAAGGTTGCCATCAGCATTAATTCATTAAAATCTCCCAGATGACCGATTCGAAAAACTTTACTTTTTAACTTACCCAACCCAGACCCGAGTGACATATTGAATTGATTAAGAATAGTACTCCTTAGTTCATCTGCATTGTGGCCAGCAGGAACTATTAATGCGGTAGTCGAATCGGAATAAGCTTTTGAATCAAGACATTGATTTTCCAGTCCCCAGGTGCTTGCGGCAACACGACAAGCGGCCGCCAATCTTTGATGTCTTGTAATTAATATTTCCAACCCTTCTTCAAAAATCATTTTCAAGGATTCTTCCAACCCAAAGAACAATCCACTGGCCGGTGTATAGGGGAAATAACCAGTTTCATTCATGGCAATGATTTTCTCCCAATTCCAATAAGATTGCTGTGAATTTATTTTTTTTGCGTATTCTCTTGCTTTCTCATTGATTGAATTGAAACCCAAACCCGGAGGCATCATCAATCCCTTTTGTGAAGCACAGATGGCTACATCTATTCCCCACGCATCCTGATAGAAAGGTGTGGTGCCTAAAGAGGAAACAACATCTACGAGCAATAATGCTTCATGCCCCACTTTGTCGAGGGCCTTGCGAACGGCCTGTACATCGCTGGTAATACCGCTGGAAGTTTCGTTGTGCACGATCATTACTCCTTTGATTTGCCTTTGGTGATCCGCATTTAGTTTTTCTTCTATTTCCGCTGCGCGTACACCGTGTCTCCAGTCTCCCTGAATCCAGATTACATCAAGGCCTATTTTTTCCGCGAGGGTTTTCCACAGCAAGGCAAAATGTCCAGTTTCATAAGCCAGCACTTTATCACCCGGCTTAAAAAGATTGGTGAGTGCTGCTTCCCAGGCTCCAGTACCTGATGATGGATAAATAATTACGTGACCTTCTGTTTGGAAAATCTTTTTTAAATCATTTAACAGGCGTATTACCAACTCACCGAAAGCAGGTCCGCGGTGATCAAGTGTGGGTTTACCCATTGCACGAAGCACCCTTTCTGGCGTGTTGCTGGGGCCAGGTATTTGCAAAAAATGCCAACCACGATTTGTCATCATTTCATCAAATATTTTGAATGGCTGCAGATTTAGTTCTCATGAAGAAACCACTTTGCAATTTTATCGCCTGAATCACCATAGCTGGTATTGGAAGAATTGGAAAGCAACACCAGCACCATTTTTTGATGGGGATAAATCCTAAAGGCAGTTATACCTCCTACCGATCCGCCAGTGTGCCCGTATCCACTCAGGCCATCATGGCGGTAGGTTCTCCATCCCACTCCATAAGAAGTACTATCTCCGGATGTCAAAACCTGTGAAGTAGTAAACACTTTGAGTGTACTCTCGGATAGAAAACCTGGTTGCATATGAGCTTCTCCAAACTTTATCAAATCAGTAGTTGTGGAGAGGAATCCACCACCTGCCCACTTATAACTATTGTCTACAGAAGGTGCGTTAATCACATTGTTAAGGCTGTCCAGTTGATAAAAAGAAGTGCGATGCACAATAATACTATCATTCAGATCTGGGCAGGTGCTTTGCATGTCAAGCGCGGAAAATACTACCCTATGAATATAAGGAAGAAAGCTTTCCCCACTTGCCTTTTCAACCACAGCACTCAACAAATTAAAACCGTAGCTGGAATAGCGGTAATCACTACCAGGTTCAAAGAGCAAAGAATCATTTTGGAAAATAGAAAGACTGGATGTAACAGAGTTGAATCTTTTGTTCATTAAAAATTCGTTGCCACGGTAATGACGAATGCCGCCAATGTGTCCACTAATTTGTTTTATGGTAATGGGGTATTTTTTACGCGGAAAATCAGGAAGGTAATCATATACAGAGGCATTAAGGTCGATCTTTCCCTCGTCAATCAATTTGCCCATGGCGGCTGAGGTAAGAGGCTTAGAGACACTGCCAATCCTAAAACGAGTTACGCCTGGTATTACTTTCACTTCGTGCTCCAGATCGGCATAACCGAAACCTTCTGACCAAACAATTTTGCCATCAATGGCGACAGCAGCATCTATACCTGGAATTCTTTGTGCTATGCGGATGGAGTCCAGCAGATGTTTAGTCAGGCTGATTGCTTTTGAATAACCTGAATTATTTTCTTTGGTACTGCAGCTAAAACATAAAGCCAGCACCAATGTAATAACGGCTGATTTGGCAGGTAACTTCATTTCGGAAACTACTGAATTCCTGCGAAAGATGTTATCTTGTTTAGATGGATATCGTTTGGATGGTGATTGGAGGTTTGCTCATGCTGTTCGGAATAATTGGATGTCTGCTTCCGTTGTTGCCCGGCCCGCCATTAAGCTATTTTGGGCTGTTGGTTTTGCAGTTGATGGAGGAGCCACCTTTTAGCGTCACGTTCCTGATCATTTGGGCTTTAGTAGTAGTAATAATTACCGGGTTGGATTATTTAGTACCAATTTACGGCACCAAGCGATTCGGGGGCACAAAATATGGATTGTGGGGTTGTGCGATCGGTCTTGTTGCTGGATTTTGGTTCGGCCCTGTCGGAATTATTGTTGGCCCTTTTATTGGAGCCCTGATAGGCGAATGGATAGGTAACGCCAATTCGGATCAGGCACTGAAAGCGGCTATAGGTTCTTTTGTTGGGTTTTTGTTTGGCACCGTGATCAAGTTGATCGCTAGCGTTACTATGCTCTACTATTTTGTGGCGAGCCTATTTTAATATCAACCAATGCCATCTGCCACGATCATTTGTGTGTTGGACGCACGCTGACGTATCAACTTTGCCGGTGCGTAGCCTGGAGAATTCCACCAGGCCTTGGCTTTTTCCATCGATGGAAATTCAAGTATTACAAGACGACCGGGTTTCCATGTCCCTTCCAGGGTTTCAACGGCACCGCCCCGCGTAAGAAATTTACCATCGTAGGGTACAAGACTATCTGGAGTATGTTTCTTGTACTCTTCGTATTCGTTAGGATCGGTTATTTCTACGTCTACAATGATGTATGCTGGCATGCTATTATTTGAATTAGATTAAATCACTCCCTGTGCTTTCATGGCGTTGGCTACCTTCAGGAATCCGGCAATGTTGGCACCTGCCATATAATTGCCAGGTTTTCCATATTCTTTCGCAGCAGCCAAACAAGTATCATGAATATTTTTCATGATACCTTGAAGTTTTGAATCCACTTCTTCACTGGTCCAGTTTTGCCCCATGTAATTTTGCATCATTTCCATTCCGCTGGTTGCCACACCTCCTGCGTTTGAAGCCTTGCCCGGTGAGTACATAATGCCACTGTCAAGTACCAAATTGATTCCTTCAATGGTGGTTGGCATGTTTGCCCCCTCACCCAACAATTTGATGCCGCCCTTTACAAGGTTGCTGGCATCCTTTTCATTGATTTCATTTTGAGTAGCACAAGGGAAGGCACAATCTGCTTTTATAGTCCACAGTTGGTTATGATCGGCATTGGCATCTGCAGCATGAAAAGTGGCTCCCTTGAATTTATCTGCATACTCTTTTATTCTTCCTCTTCGATTGTTCTTAAGGTCTTTAAGGAATTCCAGTTTATCGCCAGCAATACCTCCCTCATCATAAATAAATCCACTGGAGTCTGATGCGGTTACAGCCTTACCCCCCATTTGATTAATTTTCTCTATTGCATATTGGGCTACGTTTCCTGATCCTGACACCAGGCACGTTTTTCCCCGAATGGTATCTCCAACATTTTGAAGCATGTTTTCAGCAAAATAGATAAGCCCGTACCCTGTTGCTTCTGTGCGAATCAAACTTCCCCCCCAGCCAATGCCTTTACCAGTGAGCACTCCTGTAAATTCATTTTTAATCTTTTTATAGGCACCAAACAGATAACCAATTTCTCTTCCTCCCACTCCGATATCACCAGCGGGCACATCAGTTCTGTGATCGATGTATCGGGCCAGTTCGCCCATAAAGGCCTGGCAAAATTTCATGATTTCATTCTCACTTTTTCCTTTTGGATCAAAATCTGACCCACCCTTGCCTCCACCCATGGGTATACCAGTGAGTGCGTTTTTAAAAATCTGTTCGTAAGCTAAAAACTTCAAAACACTGGGGGTAACGGATGGATGAAAACGTAGTCCTCCCTTGTAAGGGCCTATGGCGCTATTCATTTGTACTCTATAGCCTCTGTTGATCTGCACCTCTCCCTTATCGTCCAGCCAGGTTACCCGAAATGAAATCATTCGCTCTGGCTCAAGGGTGCGTTCAAGTACCCTCAGACGGGCAAACTCAGGATTCTTTTGCAACACGGGTGTCAACGACTCAATTACCTCCTGAGCGGCCTGAATAAACTCGGGCTCGTTGGGATTTCGTTTCTTTACGTTTTCGAGAATTTGGCTTTGCGTCATGGCGCCTTGGTTTAGGAGAAATATTTGTAAAACGGCACCAATTTAGCGGAAGAAAACAGAATGCAAATCATTTCAAGGGGCATTTTGACTCAATGATCTGAAGAAAAATGACCCAGCAGGTAGTCAGCCATTAGCTTTATAGCGTATTACTGACATTTCGCATTTTATATTTTCTCCTTCAGGTAGGTGGCAGTATAACTTTTTGCTTTTTTCACCATCTCTTCAGGGGTGCCGGCAAACAACAAATTTCCTCCATTTTTTTCACCACCTTCAGGACCCAGGTCTATAATCCAATCGGCACACTTTATGATTTCAAGATTGTGTTCGATTACAATTACCGTATGGCCTTCGTCTACCAAAGCATTGATCGCTTTGAGCAGTTTACTGATGTCATGAAAGTGAAGTCCTGTTGTAGGTTCATCAAAAATGAATAACACGTGGTCCTTGCTGTCAGTACTTTTCTTTCCGAGGAAAGAAGCGAGTTTTACACGCTGTGCTTCTCCACCGCTCAATGAGTTGGAGCTTTGGCCTAATTTCACATAGCCTAAACCTACCTCGTACAGCGGTAAAATCTTATCGTATACCGCTTTTTTGTCTTTGAAAAAGACCATCGCATCTTCAACAGTCATGTCCAGTATGTCTGCGATGTTTTTGCCTTCGTATTCTACTTCGAGCACTTCTTGTTTGAAACGCTTGCCATGGCAACTTTCGCATTTGAGAAAAATGTCAGCCATAAACTGCATCTCCACTTTGGTTTCCCCTTCTCCAGAGCAGGTTTCGCATCGTCCACCTTCTACGTTGAATGAATAATGAGAAGGTTTATAACCCCGTTGCTTGCTTAATGGCTGATCTGCGTACAATTGACGAATGGCATCATACGCTTTTACATAGCTGATGGGATTTGATCGTGATGATTTTCCGATCGGGTTTTGATCTACAAACTCAACTTGAGAAATTCTGGCAATCTCGCCTTCAAGCTTATCGTACTTTCCGGGACTATCGGATACAGATCCATTGGTACGCCCGATGGCAGGGTATAAGATCTTTTTAATCAGGGTAGATTTTCCACTACCACTCACACCTGTTACCACTGTAAGCACCCCAAGGGGAAATTCAACCTTTAAGTTCTTAAGGTTATTTTCACGGGCACCAGAAACAATGATAGCATCTTTCCATGCCCTTCGTTTGGCGGGTACTTTTATTGATTCTTTTTGACTAAGGTAATTGGTGGTATGAGAAATCACTTTTCCGTTTAACTCCCCTATTGTTCCCTGAAAAACCAGCTCGCCTCCATGGGCGCCTGCATCTGGTCCGATATCAATTATCTGATCGGCCGCCCTCATAATTTCCTCTTCGTGCTCAACAACAATTACAGTGTTACCTAGATCGCGCAATGATTTCAACACCTCAATCATGCGGGCTGTATCTCTTGGGTGTAAACCTATACTGGGTTCATCCATGATATACATGGAGCCCACCAATGCACTACCCAGCGCAGTGGCCAATTTGATACGCTGAAACTCCCCTCCAGAAAGCGTGGAGGTAAGTCGATTGAGAGTAAGGTATCCGAGGCCAACCTTTATCATGTAATCTACGCGGCTGCGGATTTCCTTTAAAATTCTATCGGAGACCTTCTTTTCATACGCAGTCAACTCGATCTTATCAAAAAACACTGCCAAATCCTCCAAGGGCATCAATACAAGATCTGTTATAGAGGTGCCGTTGATTTTTACATAGGCTGCATCTTTTCTTAATCTTGTTCCTCTACAATCCGGGCATACCGTTCTCCCTCTATACCTTGAAAGCATCACTCGATACTGGATCTTATGCATCTTTGAACTGAGGTATTGGAAAAATTGGTGGATGCCTTCAAAGTACTCGTTACCATTCCAAAGAAGGTCCCGTTCTACTTGTGTCAGGTCGGCATAGCTGCGATGGATAGGGAAGTCAAACTTGATTCCATTTTTAAGCAGTGGCTTCAGCCATTTCCCCATGGTGGGGCTTCGCCAGGGTGCTACTGCTCCTTCAAATACCGAAAGACTTTTATCTGGGACTACGAGGTCTTCGTCAATACCCAAAACTTTGCCAAAGCCTTCACAATTTCTGCAGGCACCATAAGGATTGTTGAAGCTAAATAGATTGGGGGAAGGTTCTGTAAACAAAATTCCGTCTAACTCAAAGCGGTCAGAAAAATGAAGGGTATCCTTTCCTTCTACATAAATGGAACATTCACCATGGCCTTCAAAAAATGCCGTTTGTACCGAATCCGAAATCCGAAAAGTCAGGTCCTCATCATCTGCTTTGGTTATAGCACGGTCTATTAATATTTCGTACTTACTGTTCTTAGCTTGTTTCTTTTTGGATTCGAGCAGCTCTTCGATGAATTGACCTTCACCATCTACGAGCACACGTGTGAAGCCTTTGCTCAGTAACAGGTTTAGTTCATCATTCAGTTTTCTTCCTTTTGCAATTTTCAACGGGCAGGCCACCATTATTTTCTTTCCATCGGCAATCGTGTGAATGGTATCCAGCACAGAAGAGACAGTATCTCTTTTTACCATTTCACCACTTACTGGCGAGTAGGTTTTGCCAATGCGGGCGAAAAGTAGTTTTAAGTAGTCGTAGATTTCGGTAGTGGTACCCACTGTAGATCGCGGGTTTCTCGTATTTACTTTTTGCTCGATGGCAATGGCTGGAGAAACTCCCCTGATGTAGTCAACATCTGGTTTTTCCATGCGCCCGAGAAATTGCCTTGCATAGGAGCTTAAGCTCTCCACATACATCCTTTGACCTTCAGCAAACAAAGTGTCAAAAGCAAGAGAAGACTTACCAGATCCGGACAGGCCCGTGATAACTACCAGCTTATTTCGTGGAATCGCTACACTGAGGTTCTTCAGGTTGTTGACCCGTGCTCGTTTAATAATGATGTAATGTCTTGGATCTAGTTGATCTAGCTGAGCTTCGGAAAATTGAGCGACTTTGGTCATGGGCCTGCAAAAATAAAGAATTAGCGCGCAATGACGGCCCTAAAAAGCAAACACCATTCGACCAATCGCGAATGGTGTTTATCAGTTAGGTAGTCAGGACAGACTAGTTGTCAAAATCAGGATCGTAGCTGGGGTCTTTGCTGTCATCTCCGTCATCGTCAAAATCCCCCTTGCTGCTAAATCCATCACTCTCAAAATCATCACCTCCATCGCCATCAAATTCCTCGCGCTCACCTGAATCAACATCATATCCACCAGAACTGTTTTTGGTGGCCGGCACTTTTACCAGATAAATCGAATCGTCCGTTTCAAGCGGAAAAACGAAAATTGGCTCCTTTTTCGCGTTCATAATCCGCGAAATGCTGCTTTCGAAGCCATTGGGATGTTGTTTTTTGATCAAATCCTTCAGATCCTCAGGAAGTGTGTCCAAACTTTTAATTACTCGTTTTTTATTATCACCCATGTAGTTGTATATATCAAAAAAATCGGCCTCAAATAGCATAAGAAAATCTTGAACTGGCAATATTTTTTTGTGTTTTTTTTGCGACCCCGCATAATATTTTTACCTTTTCATTTCAAATAATTAATAAACCTAACCCACACACTATCGAGCAAGACTTCTACGTTACCTAAAAGTGAGACAGAATGATAGAAAGAAGAGTAAGCGACCAGGAACTGGTGACGCTTTATCAAAATGGTAATGAAGACGCGTTCGAGATGCTGCTTCTAAGACACAAATCGCGAATTTACACGGCCATTTACTTAATTGTAAAGGATCGTTACGTTGCTGAAGATTTGCTTCAGGAGACATTCATTAAGGCCATCAACACCATTAAAGGAGGGCGGTACAATGAAGAGGGAAAATTTCTTCCATGGATAAGTCGCATTGGGCATAATCTCGCCATCGACCATTTCAGGAAAAACAAAAGACATCCGGAGATTGTATTGGAAGAGGGGAGCCGGTTATTCGACACCATGGAATTTGCCCAGGAGTCGTTTGAAGCTACCCAGCTTGCTAAAGACAATAAGGCCAGGCTGAGGCGCTTTATTAAGGAGTTGCCCGTTGAGCAAAAACATGTTTTAATCATGCGGCACTACCTTCAAATGAGTTTCCAGGAGATAGCCGAGCGAACCGGGGTGAGCATAAACACAGCATTAGGGCGTATGCGGTATGCCCTTATCAACCTGAGAAAGAAAATGACAAAAAATAATATTGCCTATGACCCAAACCTTTACCCAAGACGATCTGATCAGGTATATATACCACGAGACTACGGAGAAGGAGACACGGGAGATTGATAGAGCCTTGATCTGCGACTCTGAATTGCAAAACCAATTCAAGGAGTTAGTTGCAATGAAAAAGCAATTGGATGTAATCCGGATGGAGCCTTCGGAAGGCTGCATCAATGGTATCCTCAATTACGCCAGAGGGCTACAGGAGAAACATTAAAAGTCTCCAGAGCCTAGCAATTATTTGCTCTGGAGACTTATGTCCAATTATCTCATTTTTTGCCAATGAATTAATTCATGGTTCCTGCTGGTTTCAGAAAAACCATTTTTAATCAACACTTTTTGAGAGGCCATGTGTTGTGCAGGTGTATCCGCAACGATGGCCAGTAACATTGGATGGGAAAAGCCCCATTTGCACAATGCCTGTAATGCTTCAGAGGCAAAACCTTTTCCATGATACCTTACATCAAGGCCATAGCCTACCATTGTTTTACCCTCTACATCGGGAAGTCCCGCAAATCCAATTCCTCCAATTACAATATTTTTTTCTAAGGAGATGATTTGCCAATTGGTAAACCACTCAAAATGAGCGCGATGTGTTGCGGTGTTGCTGATCCAGAATTCTATAGCTTCCTTGAGGTCCACTTCAGTGGCCGGATCGTTTTGACTTGGCTCGTAGTTTAAGTTTAGTCTTTTGGCGAGTTCTGCAGGGTTGTTTTTATAAAGCAATAAATGCTCATGCTCCAGGGGTAAAAGCCCTAGTCTTTCAGTTATAATCATGATTGAATAATAAGTTTTTACAAATAGGATATACTAAGACATCGAAGTCTTTCGGAGTAAAAACTCAAACCCTTCCAGGCGAGATACAATTATTATGTAAGTACAGAGGCGTTATTATTTAAATCAAAATTAATTGAAAATTGTGTTAAGAGACATAATCATCAATTAAAAATATTAGAAGTTTTATATAATTTTTTGAGTCCCGGAGCTTCCTTGCCGACAATTGCGCTTTCTTTGTAAGCGTGAAGGTTTTAATTATTCATCAGCATTTTAAAACACCTCAAAGCGGAGGTGCAATACGTTCTTACTATCTGTCTCAAGCCCTCATCGAAAAGGGCATAGAAGTGGTTGTGATTACTGCCCATGATGATGATTATAAGTTGGAAAACGTTGAAGGCGCGGAGGTTCATTTTCTTAAGGTGCCTTACAATAATAGTTTTGGGTTTATCAAAAGGAGCATCGCATTTTTGAAGTTTGTTAGAAAGGGCGCGCGAAAGGCGGGAGAATTTAAAGACGTCAACCTTTGCTACGCCATTTCAGTGCCACTTACAGTAGGGCTTGCAGCTCGTTGGATAAAAAAAAGATATAATATTCCATTTGTATTTGAGGTGGGCGATTTATGGCCAGATGCACCCGTGCAAATGGGTTTTGTCAATAACTCTTTATTGAAGAAATTCCTTTATAAGTTGGAGTACAATACTTACTTGTCAGCAAAATCTATTGTGGCGCTTTCTCCTCCCATCCAAGCTGCGATTGAAAGTAAAATCTCTGAAAAGAAAGTACACATGATCCCTAATATGGCTGACACCGAATTTTATAATAAAACGGCCAAATCACGTGAGCTGGTTGAGCAGTATAAAGTTCAAGGTAAGTTTGTGGTGTCGTACATAGGCGCAATAGGCGTGGCCAATGGATTAAATTATATACTGGATTGTGCTATCGTTTCGCGCAAGGCGGGGTTGCCTATTCAGTTTATCTTGTGTGGTGATGGCGCAAAGAAGCAACAGTTAAAAGAGACAATTGAAAAACAGCAATTGGAAAACATATTTATGCTTGATTTCACCAATCGCATTGGTGTCCAAGAATTAATGAATATCAGTGATGCTGCTTTTATTTGCTATCAGCCAGTGCCAATTCTTGAAACCGGATCGCCCAACAAGTTTTTTGATGCCTTGGCAGCCGGTAAGCTTACGGTGATCAATTTTGGGGGATGGATTAAAAATGAAATAGAAGAAAATAATTGTGGGCTTTACGTAGATCCTCAAAATCCTTCTGATTTTGTGAAGAAAATAAAGCCATTCATTACCGATCGATTGCTGCTTGAAAACTATCAATACAATGCGAGGTCATTGGCTGAAAGAAAATATTCCAGAAAAGAGCTGTCAGAACAATTTTCAACACTAATCGCGGAAGTGATCAACCAATAGGCAATTCACCTACATGGGTTTGTATTTTGACAGCCTGAATATTTCGCCCGCATCAGGATTGATCATGAGTTGTGGTAAGCTTACATCCTTGTGTGTTGACATATATTTTTTCACAACTTCCCATCCCACCCAGGTGGCAATTCTACCTGGGCATTTTTCTCCCACTTCTAAAGTCTTAGGTCGCTCAGCCACATATTTCTGTTTGATCAGGTGGCTAGTGGAATAAAAAACCTCATCCTCCACCAACCGTTTCCATATTAAATCACTGTTTTCGTGCGAGCCACTCATTTCCTCTTGGGTATACCCAATAAAAACACTGTCTGGAATACATGGCAACATTTGTTTGGCAAAGTAATAGGTCTTGCCATAACTGATCATGTCTGCCAGCACAGTACGATCATCCAGATTGGTTTTGTTAAACCTGTCATCTATACCATAGAGCAGCATAATAGAGGGGACAATAAAATTTTTCTGATATCTCCTCAACATATAGTCATACATGTTGGGTTTGTATCTCGCTCCAGGCCCCAAATAATAATCTAGCCCAATGATTACAAGGGAGTCTGATACAAAGATGTCACTTTCAAGACCTGTAATTACGGTCTGAATGCGAGGGGGCTGAAAGTCCGGATAGTAGTAGGTAAGGTTAGAAAATGCTTCGGTGAGTTCCTTTTTTAACCCACTCAGATCACCAAACACTTTATGCGTATCCATTAGTAAGGAATCGAAATAGGGATTGTTGAATCGGTTGTACAATTCATTGATAAAAACGGAATCGTTTGGATAGGCCGTTCTGTTAAAGAACAAATCGCGCATTTCCCGATGTCTCGAAAAAAAATTGACCAACTCTGCTTTTGAAGAAAAGGAGGTAACTGAATCTTGAAATTGGTCAATCCTTAAATCAATGGAGATGGTTGAAGTGTCCGGAATGAATGCACACTTTTCTTCGGCATTCTCTTTACATCCGATAAGAAGCAAACCTATTGCAATAAAAAAAAATAAATTCCGCATGGCACAAAAGTACGGGGCAAGTTGATTAATTCCATCTGATCAATAGTAATGTTAACCAACAAATGTTAACCCATAGGAAGAATCGGACAAAGTCGCCTCCGAATTGCAGCAAAAAAAAGGCGATTGGAAAACCAATCGCCCTGGCTCAAATAGAATTGAATTACTTTTTAGCAACCAATTTTACATCCAATTGGAACTCACCATCCAGCATAGCGTTTTCAATAGACCAGCCGTACATTACTTCAAAGTCAGTTCTTTTTACTCTTAGTTTGGCCTTTGCTTCCAATTCAGTTTTGCTGATTGAATTGATCTCGGTATCAAAGGTAATTTCTTTGGTAATCCCTCTGATGGTAAGGTCAGCTACAGTCTTGTAAATATTTCCAGATTTTTTCTCTGTGCTTTTAATCACCAGTTTGGCTTCCGGGAATTTGCTGACCGCAAAAAAGTCGTCAGACTTAAGGTGGCCTACCAACTTGGCATTGTCCTTCTCTTGCTCAAGATCTTTATTGGTAATGGTGTTCATGTCAATCACGAATTGACCTGACGTGATTTTGGTTCCGTCCGTGGTAACGTTTCCGGATTTTAAATTGATATAGCCCCAGTGTTCATAAGATTTGGCTAGATGATACCCGGTCCATTTCAATTGACTGGAGCTCAGGTCAACACTTAATGTTTCGTCCGGTGTGTTGAACGAAAATAAGGTAGTGGCTACTAGAGCCAACATGACAAAAAATGACTTTTTCATAAGTTGATATAAAGTTTTCAGTTAGTATGTGTTTAAACATACATTTTCTCAAAAGGTTCCAATTTCCTATAGGAATCTTTTAAAAAGCTTAAAAATGACCTGAATTAGAGGTTTTGTGGAGTTTTATTGCCCACCTACAACAAACACCGCATTGGAAAACAGCATTTTACCATTCTCCCAGAAAGATCTGAATAGTGGGTTGTCTGTCAGGTATATTACCTGGCCTCTTCCTTTGTCTTCCACACCAAAAACAAGGGTATTGCTCAGATTTTGGTTGGCCAGATATCCGGCAAAACCCATCAAAGGTTTTACTTGGCCCCGCAGCGTGCCTACGTTCCACCCTTCTTGCAGGTAATCGAAGTGCATGGATGAAGTGCGCAAGCTGAAATAGGTGTCTCCCAAACCAAATGACAGGGGATGAGATGGATCCAGGCTGACTCTATAAATCGCGCCAAAAATTGACTGGCTTAGCTCTTTTCTCTCGGCCTCATCGTATCGCACCAATACATTGTCCTGTTTTACCTGCTCTTGTTCTTTTTCAGCATTTTTCTTGGCTTCCTCGGAGGCATATTTTTTAAGGCTATACCCTTTTTTGTCGGCAAAAGAATTTAGTGCCTGAGCAGTAACGATAAGTCTTCCCCCAGCAGACACCCAGTTGCCCAACTGTTCAAGCTGTGCCTCATCAAACATGCGGTAATTGCCAGGTGGCACTATGAGCACATCATATTTTTCAAGAGAAATTGATTTGAAATAATCAGTACCAATTACCGTGACAGGATAGTTTAGTTGTCTTTCAAAGAAATGCCAGGTTTCACCAAAGCTTAATGAGGAAGTTTGATCTCCACCCAGCAAAGCAATTTTAGGGGCTTTCAGGTATTTCACATCGCCAGACCCAAGATCTTTTCCGCTATCCACAAAACCAGTAGTTGTGGTGTAAATTTTTCTGCCCATGGATTTGGCAAGGTTTTGCAATGAATTGTCGAAGTCAGATTTTCCTTCATTGTTTCTTCGGGTTACAATCAGCGTGCCTCTGTCAAAACTATTACCGCCAACACTAAATGCTTTTTCAGCAGACCGAACTTTATATCCTTCTTTGAGCAAAGTTGCAAGGAACTTAACGTCTTCCATGCTTTGGTATTTGAAGAGGTAAGCGTAAGGTTTGGCGCTCACACTTGAATTGTCTGCCTTTTTCTGCTCATACGGTTTGGTAACATTAATGCGCTCATTCAAAGCATAAGCTTTCAATCCATAGGCGTACATCAGATTCCATGCGGTAATATCATAGGTGATGGAGTCACTGAGTTTTGATTGTGGTTCAAATAAAGTAGTTACAAATCTTCCTTTAGGCTGATAGACATTGATCACCACATCATCTGTGTTTACAGTTACACTTCCATTGCTTTGAGTTTGAAAATCAAATCCTTTGGTGGATTTTCCTGATGACGGATGTCCATATTGAATGCGATGGGTGTCCATCCAGGAGGTGATGCGATTGATCTTGTCTGGATTGTTATCTGATTTGATGACGTATGTCTTATAAGGTGAAGCAGGATTTGTCAGATTTTCTTTGAAATACTTTTCAAACTCTTCAGTTACTTTCGATGCGTTTTGGGAGGTAACCTCTATGGTAGACAATCCATTGGTGTAATGATGGGTGAGCCTATCTTTAAGTGTCAATGGATCTCCTTCTTTGGTAGTAATGGTCAATCCACCAAATCCTCCACCGCCTTGCTCATAAGTCATTCCTATTGCACCACTATATGTTGGATAAGTATCTCCATAACTAGGGTAAAAAAGATCATAACGTTCTTTAGTAAAATACAGCCATCCCTGTTCGTCAAAATATTTGGCGTTGTTTTTCCCTACCATGTTTAAAAACTGTCGTTGCCAATTTGAGATCACCTCATGCAAAGGTTCGGCAGCAGGTGCAAAAAAGTATGGACTATTATAGCCCATTTCATGAAAGTCTACATGTACCTGGGGCATCCATTGGTTGTACAGCTTAATTCTTGCCTGCGATTCAGTTTGGGATTGCCATGCCCAATCTCTGTTCAGGTCAAACAAATAGTGATTGGCTCTGCCTCCTGGCCAAGGCTCGCGGTGCTCTTTTGCATCGGGGCTGGAGTCTGGAGGATAGTTTCCATATTGATTATAAAAATTAGCATAACGGTCTCTTCCATCAGGATTGATACAAGGATCCATGATAACGACTGTATTTTTTAACCATCCTTGCGTTTTGCCATTGGAAGGATTGGCCATGTCATAGAGTGTTTTCATAGATGCTTCAGTGGAATTGGCTTCGTTGCCGTGCACATTATAACTTAACCAGACCAAGGCAACATTGGTAGACGGAACCCCTGTTTCGAATCCGGTTCTCCTCAGGTTGTCAAGTCTAATCTGCTCAATGTTTTTTAGATTTTCTTCTGATGCGATAATGGCCACCACTAAAGGCCGGTGCTCATAGGTTTCACCATACTGAATGAATTTCACATTATTGGGGCGTACAGCGGCCACGTGCTGAAAGTACTCCACTACTTTGTGATGGCGGGTAAACCGATCACCTAATTCGTAACCCAAAAATTGTTCTGGGCTTTGTAAATTGTTCTGAGCAAAAGCTGAGACCAACATTAAATTGAAAAGCAGTGTTAGTAAAGTTTTATGCATAATGAATAGGGTTGAAACGGAAAGTTAATAAAGACAAATCAAAAGGAATCGCTATGGAATTTCAGATGTTAAAATTCTACTTCAAAAGGCGATTAATCTGTGGTAAGTGGTGAGCAATGTGTTCTCCAAGGAATTCCAATGCATGGACAATGTTGAGTTTACCAATGACAAAATGCTTAAATATCTTTCGTTTGAGTTGATGGTCCTGTACTGTTTCCAATAGGGTTTTCAGTTTTTGACGAGTTGTATTCCAGTCATCTATGAGTTCGTTCAGGCTTATATAAGATGGTGTGGATGCAACTACTTTTTTGGGAGCAGTGAATTTTAAGGGTAAGCGTTGAGAAACTTTCAATACCATCATTTTCATATCCTCGATGATACCCGTATTTCCCGCTTCATCAATGCCTTGAATTTTTTTATCTAAGTACATCACTGATAATTTTTCAGCTGTTACCAGATGGGCCAATACCTGGTGGAGTGACCATCTGTTGTCTTCAGGTTGAACGTTAAAACGTTCTGGAGCAAGTTTAACCTTTTCCAATAACTGCAACCTTTGGCTTTCCAGTTTTTCGTAAAGTTGATTGAGTTTTGAGTTCACGCGACAAGATAATTAAATCAGCATAATTAGGTTGCTTAAATCTGTTTGACAGGATCGAAACCTTTACTTACCTTCATTGAACTAACCAACCAACAAAAAAATTATGAAGGAATATGCAGGTTTTTGGCTACGCTTTGTGGCTTACATCATCGACTACATTTTAATCTGGGTTGTACAGGCCTTTATTGCCATCCCAATACTGGGTATGGTTGGGATTTCTTTTGCCAGTAGGGCAGGCGATATGAGCACAATGGATGAGGGCGAAATGCTTGGAATGTTTGCAGGGATAATGGCAGCAGCAGGTGCTACTGCGCTTCTCACCACCATTTTGGTAATTCTGTATTTTACTTTGATGGAATCATCCAAATATCAGGCTACAGTAGGTAAGCTGGCCCTGGGTCTAATAGTGACTGATGAAAATGGAGAAAAATTGGATATGGTGAAGGCACTAATTAGAAACCTATCTAAAATATTATCAAGTATGATTTTGTTAATAGGTTACATCATGGTTGGCTTTACTGAAAAGAAGCAAGGCTTGCATGATATCATAGCCAAGACGTTAGTTGTGAAAAAATAAATCACGTAATCGTAAGAGGCTAGAGTCCAGCTCATCCTCTTACGATTTTTATTTACAGTTTTTTCTGATGGCAGCTTTTGCATCAGGAGATCCTAAGTCTTCTGCACGTTTCAGGTCCAGGCAACCATCGTAGTTGTTATTCATCAATAGTTTTAACATTCCACGCTGGTAATAACTTTCCGGATCGCTGGGATAGAGTTCGATAGAGGCAGAATAGTCGTCTACAGCGCTGGCGTACTCTTCCTTCTCTGTTCTGCTCAAAGCGCGATTGTCGTAGTAGGTTGGATTAGTAGGGTCTAATTCAATTGCGGAGGTGTAGTCGGCAATGGCACCATCGAAATCTTCCACTGCATACTTCAATACTCCACGTAAATTATAGGTCTCGGGATCTTCCCCATCTAACTCAATGGCCTTGTCATAATCAGCGAGCGCTCCTTTAATATCTTCCAATGCACTTTTTGCCAATGCGCGATTTTCATATTTGAGGGCATCGTTGGGATCAAGTTTGATGGCCATGTCATAATCTTTAATGGCCTTTGCAAAAGCATCCGTATTGTAATAGGCTACACCCCTGTAATTAAAAAGAGAGGCATCCTCTTTATCCAGTTCAATGGCTTTGGAGTAATCGTCAATGGCACTTACAAATTCACCTAATTCTGCCTTAACTACGCCTCTATTAAAGTATTTGTCTGCATCAGCTGGTCCTAGTTCCAATGCCTTAGAAAAATCAAAGTAGGCATCCTGCAATTCATCAATATTGTATTTGGCAAATCCTCTATTGGTGTAGGCATCTGCATACTTTGGGTTGAACCGGATCGCCTTGTCCAGGTCTTCGATGGCACCAAAATCATCTCCAAGGGCAATTTTTGATTCACCTCTGAAATTCAAAGCCTCTGCAAAGGTTGAATCAACCTCCAATGCAAAAGTGAAGTCGCTGATGGCGCCATAAAAATCCTGAAGCCCCATTCTGGCTTGACCTCGTAAAGACAGAGCTGTTTTATTCTTCGAGTTAGCGTCAATAATTTTTGAGAGCCCTGATTTCGCTCCTGTAAAATCTTTGGCTTCAAGCTTTTTCCTGGCACTTTCCAATGCGGGATCTGCATTCTGGGAAAAGCTGATAAAGGACGTGGCGAATAGGATGATGAAAGCGAATAACCTCATTGTCAATTCTGAAATATTTGAAGTGACAAGTTAGAAAGAAAAGTGCATTTGATGTGTTACCAGGAAGAAGGATGTACGACCCTATGCTGGCATCGGCTACGTGCAGGGGACCAATGCCCCTTTACCCACACGTGTTGGCGATATCTATTGTTCCATACCCAATGACTTCCAATCCATACCCTCACAATGCATTGATGTGTGCTTATCGTGCGATTCTTAGGTAAAGTCTGTGCTTCTGTATCAAAGCTCCACAAAGAGAGAATTGCCAGGGTCAAAAAGATTAGAAACGATATCAGCCTTCTCATTATTAATTCGTTTTCACCTTTGACTATTTCGCCTATTGAGGGTTTAAACCCAAAAATTGTTAATTTGATGTTTAAACATGCTAATCACTTATCATTCCTCTTTTTCTTGGTTTTATGCTTTAATAATTATGATTGGATGGCCATTTCTTAATCCTCAGGGGGTCGGGATGTTTTCATTTGAAAATGCCATTTATCCTCTTTATTAAACCTCCACGTCATCAAGCCGTATATATTTGTTTAAAACCTGAATTCTAATGATTAGAAGATCTTCTCTCCTCCTTGTTGCTGTGATCACAACAACAATAGCCTGTGCACAGGACAAGCCGCTTGACATGAAAATGGATTTCGAAGATTACGATCCTCCGTCTACCCTTGTTGTGTCTGAACATCACATCACCAAGGCTAAATTTCCTTTTGTAGATATTCATAATCATCAGTTTGGAATGCCAACTATGAACCTTGCCAATTTGGTTGGCGAAATGGATAAACTGAATATGGCGGTGCTAACCAACTTAAGCGGAAGGGGCAGAGGAAGCACAGAGCATCTGGAGAATTCCTTGAAAAATGTAAAAGACAATTATCCAAAAAGATTTTTGGTATTTACCAATGTGGATTTTTCAGGCATCGATGATGCTGACTGGACTAAACGCACAGTAAAACAATTGGAAGATGATGTAAAGAAGGGTGCGAGTGGGTTAAAAATTTATAAATCCCTGGGCATGTTCAATACGGACAGTAAAGGAAATAGGATCCATATTGATGATCCGAGAATTGATCCGGTATGGGCAAAATGTGGTGAGTTGGGTATTCCAGTTTTGATTCACTCTGCGGACCCTCCACAATTTTGGCAACCGATCGACAACCAAAACGAAAGGTGGCTGGAACTGAAAACCCATCCTGGAAGAAGACATGACAACGATCCGGTTTCATGGGAAACCATTATAGCTGAACAGCACAACATTTTTAAAAAGCATCCAAAAACCAATTTTATTAATGCGCACATGGGTTGGTATGCAAGTGATTTAAAAAAACTTGGTCAACTGATGGATATGTATCCCAATATGTACACAGAAATCGGGGCCATTATCGCTGAATTGGGAAGGCAACCTCGTGCAGCCAAAGCGTTTATAACCAAATATCAGGATAGGGTGCTTTTTGGAAAAGACAGTTGGGTGCCTGCTGAGTACGAAACCTACTTTAGGGTATTAGAGTCTGAAGATGAATATTTCCCTTACCACAAAAGGTACCATGCGTTCTGGAGAATGTATGGATTGGGTTTGTCGGATGATTTACTGAAAAAGGTCTATTACAAAAATGCTATTAGATTGATTCCAAGTATAGACAAGACCTTATTTCCTGACTAATTCACTTTGTGCTACGCATCAGAACTTATAGCCATCTTATTCTGATTCCATTTGTTTTTTTGGCGAGTTGTGTGCCAAAGGAACAAGTGGTTTTGCGCGGCATTGAAAATGTAGAATTGGCACCAGGAAAGGGGACTGATCCCCTTTTGAAGGCTGATGCGCGTTTTTACAACCCCAATCAGCTGAGGATGAAAGTAAAGGAAATTCAGCTGGATGTTTTTGTGGACGGAAAAAAATCTGCCCGGATAGATCAAAAGTTAAAATCTGTGATTAAGTCCAAGGCAGAATTTACGTTACCGCTTGAGGTACAGCTTTCACTAAAAGAAATTGGATTAGTAGACGCCTTGCTCGGATTGTTTGGAGGGAAAAGGTACCAACTTCGATATGTGGGACACATCAAGGTATCTGTCAAGGGTTTCCCCGTTAAAATACCTGTCGATTATACCAAAGAGGTGAAGCTAAGATTCTGACAAGTAGTTTTTTTACATAACAATCATTACTAATTTCAAACGATTTAAATGAATGGTTGTTTTAGGAGCATTTTTCTTTGCGTCTTTATTACTACTTGTAATTATTCTACAAGTAAGGGCCTATTATATTTTAAAGAGACAGAATGCAATCATAACGCGTCAAAGTATTGAAATTCAAAAGCAGAATGAAGCACTGGCCAGACAGAATCAGCAACTGCACGATTTGAACATTGAAAAGCAACAAATAATTGGTGTGGTTTCTCATGACCTTAAAGGTCCATTCAATCGCATTTTTGCTTTGATGCAGTTGATGAGCATGACATCACAAAATTTGACGCTGGAACAGAAGGAGTACATGGGTAAAATCCATCAAATAGCGGTGGATGGTTTGAATATGGTTCGCAATCTTTTGGATAGCAGAAAAATAGAAGAAAGGATACTAGACATTACTTTGGAGCCAATTGAGCTTGAATCTTTTGTATCTTCTTTTGTCAAAAATTATAAGACGGTAGCCGAAAGAAAAAACATAGATGTGCTGTTTCAAGGCCCTAGTCATGTTGTGGTGGAGGCAGATCGACTTTATCTCAACCGTATATTGGACAACTTGCTTTCCAATGCAATTAAGTTTTCACAACCCAATAAGAAAGTAGTAGTTTCAATAGAAGCAAAATCAAATGAAGTGCTGTTGGGGATTAAGGATGAAGGCCCCGGCATCAGTGAGGAGGACCAAAAAAAACTCTACATTAAATACCAAAAACTGAGTGCGAAACCTACGGGGGGCGAAAGCTCTACTGGGCTGGGACTTTCAATTGTAAAAACGCTGATAGAAAAAATGGGAGGTACGATCAGGTGTGAAAGTAAGCTGGGCGAGGGGGCCAGGTTTATTGTAAGTTTGAAAAGGGAGTCTCAGTCAAACAAATAGTAATCGTCCTCTTTACCTCCCAGGATGGCTTCCAGCGACTCAATTACGTTTTCGTCTTTGATAACATAATCGCGTACACCTTTTTGAATGAAACTCAGGACCATATTCCCGTCATCCAGGGCACTTAGCATGATTACTTTATTGTCCTCACCTATTTGATTCTTTATCTTCTCATAAAGATCAATTCCACTCATCCCCGGCAGTTTATAGTCAATAATAAGCACCTCAGGCAACTTTCCGTTGACTGCCTTTAGCGCTTCCTCAGCAGTTGTAAACGTATTGATCTGATACTCGGAATTCTGACTCAATGCCTTTTTGACAAATTCAGCATAAATCTCATCATCCTCTATCAAAAAAATTCTCATGCCTCCTTTTTATTTGGGATGTGCAATATAATAACGTTTGATCTATTCCCAGCCACTAAAATTAATCATAATGAATCATTTTTAACAATCTTTGGCTTCTTCCCCTCCATATGCCGTTTATCGGAAACCCTTTTGGATTCAATGGGCTTTCCCTCTATATTCCTGAACCTAACCCAAAATTTTAGATGAAATCACTAAACGTCCTATTTATCCTATTGGCAATTACCCTTTGGCAATGTACACCAGCAAGCCAACGGTCCAACCTTAAGTTTTCTATATCATTTACCCAGGAGATGTCGGATCAGGCTCAAGACGGGCGGCTTCTGATTATGCTTTCAAACAATGATGCAAGTGAACCTAGATTTCAGATCAATGATGGGCTTAAAGCCCAACTTGTTTTTGGAGTGGATGTAGAGGGCATGCAACCCGGTCAGGAAATCATTATAGATGAAGACGCCTTTGGTTTTCCATTTAGGAGTATTGCTGATATACCTGCTGGAACCTACTATGCACAGGCATTGATTAATCGTTATGAGACTTTTAAATTAAAAACAGGTCATACGGTTAAACTTCCCCCAGACCAGGGAGAAGGCCAGCAGTGGAATCGAAAACCAGGCAATTTTTACAGTCAGCCAGTTAAACTTGAATTGGACCCCGCTAAAGGAAAAACCATTTCCATCAAAATGGATCAGAAAATTCCACCAATTAAAAAACCAGAAGACACCAAATACATCAAGCACATAGAAATTGAGAGTAAAATGTTATCGGAGTTTTGGGGCAGGCCTATGACGCTTGGCGCACACGTCTTGCTGCCAGAAGGTTTTGAGGAACATCCCAATGCCAAGTACCCTTTGATGATTTATCATGGACACTTCCCAAGTGATTTTGGCGGATTCCGCACCGAACCACCAGATCCAAACATGGATACTACAGACTATAGCGCACGATTTGGTATTTATGGTTACAAAAAAATTGAACAGCAGGAGGCATACAATTTCTATAAGCAATGGATCAGTAAAAATTTTCCCCGATTTATAGTCATAGAGATTCAACATGCTACCCCCTACTATGACGACTCGTACGCAGTTAATTCTGCCAGCATGGGCCCATATGGTGATGCGATTATGAAAGAATTGGTTCCTGAAATAGAAAGTAGATTCAGAGGGATTGGTGAAGGATGGGCAAGATTTACCTATGGAGGTTCAACAGGAGGCTGGGAAGCTCTGGCAGTTCAAATGTTTTACCCGGATGATTTCAACGGATGTTTTGCTGCATGTCCGGATCCTATAGACTTCAGGTCATTTTGCCTGGTGGATATTTATAAGGACAAAAACGCTTACTACTACGATAGCGATTTTAAGAAACTTCCACGTCCGGCTCATCGCGATTATTTGGGGCAGATACAAAGCACCATGGCTGAAGCCAATCATTATGAACTGGCCTTGGGCACTAAAACAAGATCAGGGCAGCAATGGGATATTTGGGAAGCAGTATATTCTCCACAAGGTGAAGATGGATATCCTAAAAGACTCTTTGATAAGGAAACAGGTGACATAGACCCATCTGTGGCAGCTTACTGGAAAGAGAACTATGACCTGAGGCATATACTCGAGAGAGACTGGGCAACACTTGGACCAAAATTGCAGGGCAAAATCCATATTTATTGCGGAGACATGGATAATTACTACCTGAATAATGCAGTTTATCAAATGGAAGAGTTTCTAAAGAAGACAGATACTCCATTTTATAAAGGTGAAGTAGATTATGGTGACAGGGCAGAGCATTGCTGGAATGGCGATCATGAAAACCCAAATTACATTTCAAGGTTACGTTACAACACGATGTATCTTCCAAAAATTCTAAAGCGAATTTCTGAGAGTGCACCGGCAGGAGCGGATCTGAAAAGCTGGAGATATTAAATCTATTTTAATTCGCGCAGATAAAGTTGAATAGTATTCTCAAGACCATAATAGAGGGCATCGCAGATGAGTGCGTGTCCTATAGATACTTCATCTAACCAGGGAATACTTGCTTTTAGAAATCGAAGGTTATTAAGGTCAAGATCGTGGCCGGCATTGACACCAAGGCCGGCCGCTTTCGCGGCCATCGCGGCAGCCACATAATCTTTGACGGCCTCGTCTCTATTTTTGGGAAAGCCCGAAGCGTAAGGCTCTGTGTAAAGCTCAATCCGATCGGCACCCGTTTCAGCTACCGCCTCTACCATTTTAACAGAAGGAGCAACAAATAACGAAACGCGTCCCGTAGACTTTTTCAGCGTGGCGACAACTTCTCTAAGAAAATCCCGATGAGCGATGGCATCCCATCCGGCATTGGAGGTGAGCACATTGGGGGGATCCGGAACAAGGGTGGCTTGGGCTGGTTTTACTTTTTCAATAAGCTGTAGGTATCGCTCGTCCGGATAACCTTCAATGTTAAATTCGGTGGTCACCACTTTACTCAGTTCGATTACGTCATCATACCTTATGTGTCTTTCATCTGGTCGTGGGTGAACGGTGATGCCCTGAGCGCCAAAAGCCTCACAGTCCTGAGCTACCTTTATTACATTAGGATTATTTCCACCCCTCGCGTTTCTGAGTGTTGCAATTTTGTTAATATTGACGCTTAGTCGTGTCATGAATTTTGCTTTGTATTATTTATGTATGCTATCCGGGTATAAATTTACACGAAATTGAAAAGCTTATGAGCCTGAAACAACAAATCGATAACGATATCAAAGCAGCCATGCTGGGCAAGCAGAAGGAAGAGCTGATAGCATTAAGAGCTATTAAGTCAATGATTCTGCTGGCTGAAACAGAAAAAGGTAAAACCGGAGAGCTCGACAAAGAAGCGGAGGATAAACTGCTGATGAAGGCTGCCAAGCAAAGAAAGGAATCCGCAGAAATATTTAAAAAGGAAAACAGGGAAGATCTTTATAAAAAAGAACAATTCGAGTTGGACATCATTTCCCGATACCTGCCCAAACAGTTATCTGCCGAGGAGATAACAACCGAACTAAAGAAAATCGTGGAACAGGTGGGTGCTACCGGGCCACAGGACATGGGAAAGGTTATGGGCGTTGCCACCAAGGCACTGGCTGGCAAAGCTGATGGTAAAATCATTTCTGAGATCGTTAAAAAACTGCTGGTTTCTTGAACAAGCTTGACATCGTTATCGCGGTTATCTTACTTTTTGGAGCATACCGTGGTTATAAAAATGGCTTTTTGATGGGCCTCATTTCGCTGGTTGCGATTGTACTTGGAATATTCGGAGGCTTTAAGTTAATGGGGGAAGGAATGCTGTTGTTGCAGCGGGAATTTAATGCAGACACTACCGTTTTACCCTACGTATCTTTCCTGATTATCTTTATACTTATTGTGGTGGTTGTCAATATTGTGGGCAAACTCATTAAAACAAGTATCGATAAAACCTTTTTAGGAACTGTGGATGAAACCATGGGTGCCATTTTGGGTGTTTTTAAGTGGTTGTTTATGATGAGTGTGGTATTTTGGATTCTGGATTCTCTGAAATTAAGCCCTGGACCAGAATGGACTGGTGATTCATTTTTGTATCCATATGCCACATTATTTGCTACAGAGCTGGCAGGATGGGTTTCAGACTTTGTTCCTTTTTTTAAAGAAACTTTCAAGCAGTTCTAAGGTTCAGTTTTTTTTGTTTACTTATAAAAAATTAGGAGATAATGGCGTTGGTGGTAAAAGAAAAGAGTGGATTCAAATACGTTGATGAGGGTCAGGGGAGGGCACTAGTGCTCCTGCATGGCCTATTTGGCGCTTTGAGCAATTGGGAAGAGGTCATTAAAAGGTTTTCTCCACACTTCAGGGTGATTATCCCCATGCTGCCCATTTACGAAATGCCTATCAAAGAGGCAGGTTTGGAAGGACTGAGGAAATTTGTTGAGGAATTTGTGGAGGTGATGAAACTCGATAACATGATTTTGATGGGGAATTCACTTGGCGGGCATGTTGGGATACTCTATACACTGCACAATAAAGATAAAGTGGATAAACTTGTGCTTACAGGCAGCTCTGGTCTGTTTGAAAATACCATGGGAGGATCTTATCCACGAAGGGGCAGCTATGATTATATCAGGGAAAGGGTAGCCTATACTTTTTACGATCCAAACGTTGCTTCCAAGGAATTAGTGGACGAAGTGTTTGAAACGACCAAGAGCATACCCAAATGCATGCGTATTGTGGCAATAGCTAAATCAGCCCAGCGCAATAATTTGGCTGCAGATTTACCAAACTTAACGGTTCCCACTTTGTTAGTTTGGGGATTAAACGATACGATTACTCCCCCGATGGTAGCACATGAATTCAATAAATTAATACCCAATTCAGAACTTAGGTTCATAGACAAATGCTGTCATGCTCCTATGATGGAACACCCGAAAAAGTTTAATGAAATTGTTCAAGACTTTTTAACAGACTAGCATGGTAGCAGCTGAAATAATTAACTTAATGATCCCTCCACTCAAGTCATCGGACGATGCCCACAAAGCAATTGTTTGGATGGAAGAATTTCGCTGTAACCATTTACCCGTCATTGAAAACAACCGATTGCTCGGGTTTATTTCTGAGGAAATTATTCTTGAAGCCAATGACATTGAAAAAAAATTAACCGATTTTGATCTAATAGGGAAAACGTGTTTTGTGGGCAAAGCATCTCATGTTTATGATGTTCTGAAAGTCGCAGGCGATCATCAAATACAAGTGGTAGCAGTGATAAATGAAGCAGGAGAGTACGAAGGCGTGATTACTGTGCAAGATATCATGACCTCCTTTGCGCAAACTGCAGCAGTTCAAATTCCCGGAGGTATACTTATTATTTCATTAGACTTGATTGACTACTCATTAGCTGAAATAAGCCGGTTGATTGAGGAAAACAATGCAAAAATCCTAAGCAGTATTGTAGTGGAAGATCCATTGGACAACCGAAAGATTAAATTGACATTAAAAATCAATCAGCTGGACCTGACACGCATCGTTGCTACGTTAGAACGTTTCGAATACAAAATAATTGGCCGCTATCAGGAGGACAAGAAAGACTTCGAGGACAAAGACAGGATCGACATGTTGATGCGTTACCTCAACATCTAAAATAAAAAGAAGAACTTTTTATTTGACCCCTCACCCTATGCGAATTGGAATTCACGGAAAGGAAGTCAAAGGGCAGCAGATAAAATTCGTTGAAAATTTCTTTGCGCTTTTGGCTGAAAGAAAGGCAGACCTTCGTGTTTCATCAAAATTTTTGAAGCACCTAAAATCACCACGCTTTTCTCAGTTTAAGATCAAGTCATTTGATCTAGGTGAAAACCTGAAAGGGTTGGATGCCTTTATCTCATTAGGAGGTGATGGTACATTGCTTGATTCTATCACTTACATAGGAAAGAATGAAACTCCTATAATGGGTATCAATACTGGTCGGATGGGATTTTTAGCTACTATCAGCAGGGATGAGACTGAAAAGGCAATAGAACATTTATTCAATGGGACTTTTCAAACCGAATCCCGTACAGTACTTTCCCTGGAATCCGACAAGCTACTTTTTGATGGACTCAACTTCGCACTCAATGATTTTACAATCATCAAGAAGGACACCTCCTCTATGATCAATATTCATGTTTTTGTAGACAATGAATTGCTAAACTCCTACTGGGCAGACGGCATTATCGTTTCTACACCAACGGGGTCAACCGGATATTCTTTGAGCTGTGGAGGACCACTACTATATCCTCGTTCCGAAAGTTTTGTAATTACGCCAGTGAGTCCACATAATCTTACTGCCCGTCCCATTGTTGTTTCAGACAATTCTAAAATTACCTTTCACATTGAGGGAAGGAGCAAGAAATTTTTGATTTCACTTGATTCACGGGTGGAGGCTATTGATGGATCAGTGAATCTGAAAATCAAAAAAAGCAAGTTTAAGGTGCATTTGATCCAAATGCCCGGTCAGCATTACTTCAAAACCCTGCGTCAGAAGCTCAATTGGGGATTAGATATAAGAAATTAATTTGATAGATTTGTAATTGGCAAATTCTCTTTGGTATGAGAAAATTATGGTTGGTAGTGCTTTCTTGCTCGCTCTTGTTGGGTGTGATGCCCGAGGCAAGTGCGCAGTTGAATAGAAAGTCAATTAAGAAGAACAACAAACGCATCTCAAGTTACAGGGGAAAAAAATCCTCATTTGGCAAAGAGAAGAGGTACAATGCAGTCGGGCTCTCCTTGAATGCAGTTAATTACTACGGAGATTTGGCACCACGCCCTCAGAGGGTAAGCACAGATATATCATTTACAAGACCTGGATTAGGGCTATCATTTACTCATCGTTTTGGTCCAAGATATAGTCTTAAAGGTGAGTTTATGTATGCCACTTTGAAAGGCTCAGATGCAGAATCGGCAGATTCGGGCGATCTGAATAACGGCATATATAGATACCAACGCAATTTGTCTTTCCGCAATCGCATTAAAGAACTATCAGTTGTTGCGATACTTGATCTTTTTGAAAATCAATCAACCTACATAAGCAGAGTAAATTGGACTCCATACGCCTTTCTGGGCATAGCAGCTTTTCATCACAACCCACAAGCACAGGCACCAGCCACCGACCTAAATGGAAACCCATTGCCACAGGCGGGTCAATGGGTGGACCTTAGACCGTTAGGTACCGAAGGCCAAAATGCAACGCTTTCAGATACGGATGTAAATGCTGGAATAAAACCATACAGTTCTTTTCAAGTAGCTATACCATTTGGAGTTGGAGCTCGTTTTAGGCTTAACGAGGTAATGGACTTATCGGCAGACATTGCGTTTCGATATACGTTTACCGATTACCTTGACGATGTGAGCCAGAACTATGTTGATTTGGGTGTGTTTGGAAATGATGAATTGGCAAGGGCAATGTCATACAGAACCAATGAACTTGGTCCACCAAGTAATCCTCAAACCTATGTCAGCGCTATCAATGGACAAACCTATACGGTACAAGCTGGATATGGAAGTGAGTTTAGGGACAACATGCGCGGAAGTAAGTCAGATAGAGACATATACATGGTTACCAGTATCAGGCTTTCCATCATCCTTGGAGCCACTTTCCACAAGGCAAAATTCCGCTAGTCAATGCTGAGTCGGGCAAACATATTGGGTGCAATCCTGAGTTTAGGATTGAGTTTTTTTTCTACCCATACATTTGCTCAAATTTCACAGCGATCTGAGCTGGGATTCGGCATAGGCACATTTACGTATACAGGTGATTTGTCGCGGACATACAATTTTGTCAACTCGCGCCCGGCTGCTACCGCCTTTTACAGGGCCAACATAAGTAATGTCATAAGTTTCAAGACGGCACTCACAGGTGGGAAGCTGGCAGCTTCTGACAAGGCAAAGCCTCTGGATGCTTTTGCTAAACAACGTGATGCCTCATTTAACATATTTTTGCTGGAGGGTTCAGCCACTTTTGAATATCATTTTTTGGATTGGAGGGATGACAAAAGAAGATTAAGATTCACACCATTTCTGTTTGCTGGTTTAGGGATGTTTGGCATATCAGGGGTTCAAACCAAACCTGCTGAGTACAGCAATGTGCAGATGAGCATTCCATTTGGAGGGGGTATGAAGTATGTGCTTAATCCAAAATGGTATTTGGCTTTTGAAATCGGAATCAGAAAAACATTTTTTGATTATCTAGACAATATCTCTTCAGAGGACCCATCATTTAAGAATTATCAATACGGTAACAAGTATGATAATGACAACTACTTTTTTACAGGCTTTTCTATCACCCGCACTTTTTACGATATACCCTGCGCGAAGAACCCTTACTGATAAAATAGAATCTTAATTGGAAAGCCTGAAGGGCACTTTTTGGTGTTGAGAGAGGCCTTGTGAAAAGTTTGAAAAATAGGCTATTTTTGCACCCTTGTGGCCTCTTTTAAAGATAGTATAGACCCGAATAATTTGCCTCGTCATATTGCCGTTATCATGGATGGCAATGGAAGATGGGCAAAGGGGAAAGGTGCGGCCCGGATTTTCGGGCACAGAAATGCTATTCAGGCGGTGAAGGACGTTACTGAGGGATGCGGTGAATTGGGTATAAAATACCTTACGCTATATGCATTTAGTACAGAAAATTGGGGGAGACCGAAAGAGGAAGTAGATGGTTTAATGGAATTGTTAGTGAATACTTTAAAAAAAGAGATTAACTCGCTACATGAAAACCAGGTAAAACTTCAAACGATTGGAGATATTGGTCATTTGCCAAAGGCTTGCCAGGATAACTTGAGTGAAGCCATTGATGCAACCAAGGACAATCGAGGACTTACGCTTATTCTGGCATTGAGTTACAGTGGAAGATGGGAGATTGTGGAGGCCGTAAAAGCGATAGCAAAAGATGTGAAAAAAGGGCAATTGTCTGAAGATAAAATAAATGAAGAGCTGTTCTCAGGATATTTGAAAACCAAAGGTATTCCAGATCCGGAACTATTAATTAGAACAAGTGGCGAAATGAGAATCAGTAATTTTTTACTTTGGCAGATTGCCTATACCGAACTGTTTATCACCAAGACATTGTGGCCTGACTTTCGAAGAGAGGACTTGTACGAAGCGATTTGCGTTTATCAAACAAGAGACAGAAGATTTGGAAAGGTAATGGAACGAACTGTGTAACCTGATGAGAAAAGCTTTACCCCTTATTTTTCTGTGTTTTGCTATTGCTGTGCAAACCGCTCATGCTCAGTTTAGAAAAAGTCGTACGCAAGAAAGCGCCACGCTGTCAGAAAACTCCCTCAACTATGCTAACCCAGTAGAATACACCATTGGTGGAATTGAAGTTACAGGTCTTAATATTCTAGATAAGAATGCAATGATTTCTCTAACCGGACTTAAGGTTGGAGATAAGGTGAAGATACCTGGTGAGAAAATAGCAGGCGCAATCAGAAAATTGTGGAAACATGGACTTGTTGGTGACGCATCCATCAAGGTAGATAAAATTGAGGGGGAAAATGTTTTTCTAACCATAGTGCTGACAGAGCGCCCAAGGTTAGTTGATTTTTACTTTACTGGCATCAGCGGATCGCGTCAGTCTTCTCTAAAAGAAGAACTTACATTGATAAGAGGAAAGATTGTGAATGATGCGATGATTCGCAACACGGAACTGTCCGTGAAAAAGTTTTTCTCTAAAAAAGGATTTCTAAATACAGAGGTCAAAGTGATTCAGGAATCGGACACTCTTAATAGAGGAGGTGTTAAGATAAGAATCGATGTGGACCTGAATGCAAAAGTTCGTATCCATGATGTGATTATTGATGGTAACAAAGAGGTAACGGACACTAAACTCAAAAAGAAACTTAAAAAAACCAAAGAGCACGCCCGCATCACGCTCCACCGCACGCTGATCAGCAGTATCATTGGTTTCAAACCCAGCCGCATTAAAGAATACAGAGATTCATCCCGGGAAGTAAGCTGGAAGCAAGCCAAGGAATTTCTCAATGACAACGTAAAGCTTAATATTTTCGCAACTTCTAAGTTTATAGCAGCTGAATTTGAAGAAGATAAAAAGAAGCTCGTTGAATATTACAACTCATTGGGTTACCGCGATGCGGAAATAGTAAGCGATACTGTAATCAGACACTCCAAAAACAGCATTGATGTAATAATCAAAGTGACTGAAGGCAGAAAATATTACTTCAGGAACATCAACTGGACAGGCAATTACATTTATAGTTCTGCTGTCCTTGACAGGATTCTTGACATTAAGAAGGGCGATGTGTATAACAAGGAGTTGATCGACAAAAAGACCAATTTCAATCCAAAAGGGCCAGATATTAGCGGACTTTATATGGATGATGGTTATTTGTTCTTCCGTGTTACCCCAGTAGAAGTGGCTGTGGTTGGAGATTCAATTGATATTGAAATGAGAATTTTTGAGGGAGATCAGGCTACCATCAAAGACGTTTGGATCACCGGTAATGAAAGAACCAGTGAGCACGTTATTCGCAGGGAACTCAGCACTGTCCCTGGACAAAAGTTCAGAAGATCAGACATCATTCGAACACAACAGCAGTTGTCTCAGATGGGATTCTTTAATCCTCAAAAAATTCAACAAGACATTCAGCCCAACCCGGCTGATGGTACAGTGGATATAGGGTGGAAACTTGAAGAGCAATCCAATGATCAGATTCAACTTTCTGGTGGTTGGGGAGGAGCTTTCGGTTTTGTAGGAACTGTTGGGCTTACATTCAATAATTTCTCTATCCGGAACATTCCCAACTTTAAGAAATGGAGACCATTGCCTACCGGTGACGGTCAAAGATTGTCATTGAGTGCACAGGCCAATGGCGCTTCTTATCAAAGCTATAGTTTCTCTTTCACCGAACCCTGGTTGGGTGGCAAAAAGCCTAACTCATTTAGCTTTTCTTTGAATCACTCTATCTCAAGGCTTCCGACTTCCGTTTCGTATGAGATTAGCGATAAGGTTTCTCTAAGACAAAGTGGAATTACATTGGGTCTTGGCCGAAGATTGGAATGGCCGGACAACTATTTCTCATTAACCAATTCACTTTCGTTTTTGCAATACGATTACAAGGGTAATTACTTTCAGTCGCAGGTACTTCCTGAACAGGGAAAAACCTACAGTTTGAAATTGGAGACCGTTCTGTCAAGGAATAGTATTGATAGCCCGATGTATCCTACTCAAGGCTCCACTATTTCATTAAGCGCGTCACTTACTCCACCATGGTCGAAGCTAAGAGATGAAAGCTACCTGCAGGATGTAAACAAACAATTCCAGTGGATTGAAATGCACAAGTGGATGTTTGATTCTAAGTTTTATATTAAGCTATTGGGAAGTTCTAAACCTGAAGGGCGCAGTTTAGTACTTGAAACTAAGGCGCATTTTGGATTCATAGGGCAATACAATAAATCACTTACACCAAGTCCTTTTGAAAGGTTTTTGTTAGGTGGTGATGGTCTTGCAGGTGGATTCAATTCTTTTGTATTGGGTCAGGATATCATTGGATTGCGAGGTTATGAAAACAATAAAATAACTCCGCCATATTATGCAGCTAGAGGAAGTGGAAATAAAATTGAAGGCGGTATCGTGTACGATAAATTTGGAGTAGAATTGCGCTATCCAATATCATTGAGTCAGGCGGCTACTATTTACGTGCTGTTATTTGGTGAGGGTGGCAATAACTGGGATAATTATTTGGAGTTTAATCCGTTTAAGATCTACAAGTCAGCGGGTTTTGGAGCTAAAATATTTATGCCAGCCTTTGGCCTCATTGGGGTGAATTGGGCTTATGGTTTCGATACTTTGCCCGGAGCAACTGAAAAAAGCGGTGCCCAGTTCCATTTCACCATTGGCCAGCAAATCAGATAAAAAATGCGATATCTGCTGATTTTAGCCCTTTTCTTTTCCGGCCTGAATTTTGCAAATGCTCAGAAGTTCGGATATGTAGATACCGATTTCATTTTGAGCAAAATGCCTGATTACAGGAAGGCGCAGGATGAAATAGACCGACTGTCTGCAGCGTGGCAAAAGGAGATTGAAGAAATGCAAAGAGGTGTAGCAGGGCTCTATAATGCTTTTGAAGCCGAACAGGTGCTGTTGACAGAAGAAATGAGGCAGGAGCGAAAGGCAGAAATTGAAAAGAAGGAGGCCGAATTGAAGGAATATCAGCGAAAGGTTTTTGGATTTGGAGGGTTGTTTTTTTTGAAAAAACAGGAATTGATTAAACCTTTGCAAGACAAGGTTTTTGAAGCCGTGGAAAAGGTGGCCAAGTCAAACAGGTTGACGATCATATTTGACAAGGCTGGTGAGTTGGTCATGATTTATACCGATCCACGACACGACTATACTGACTTTGTACTGGAAGAACTCGGACTAGGTGATCCAAACGATCAGATCAAATAAACTAAATACAAATTAAATACGATGAGAAACTTTTTGATTTTATTCCTTATAGGTTGCGCGAGTTTTGCGGCTCAAGCACAAGCACCCGCTCAAAAGATAGGATATGCTGATTGGGATTACATTTTTAGCCAATTGCCAGAATACAAACAAATTGAAGCAGAGTTGAAAACCCATGGCGACCAACTCCAAAATCAGCTTCAGGCAAAATACAAAGATTACGAAACCAAGTTGAAGGCCTACCAGGCTGGCGCTGCTACTATGGTAGATGCCATCAGAAGGGATAAAGAAACTGAACTTACCCAGCTACAGGAAAACATCCAGAAATTTCAGCAAGATGCGCAAACCTCTATTCAAAATAAGCAGGAACAATTGATGGGTCCTGTTTTTACTAAAGTAGGAAAAGCCATCGAGGACGTAGCCAAAGAGCAAGGCTATTCTTTTATCCTTAATCCTCAGTTGATTGGTGGTGGAGACATTCTACTTTACAGCGATGAGAAATTCGACATATCGGATGCTGTTCTGAAGAAGATGGGAGTAACTCCCAAACCAGCTGCTGCGAAGAACTAATTGTATTTAGCTATAGATTACTAAACCCTGTCATTGACAGGGTTTTTTTATTACTTTTCCCAATGCACATATCCGCACTCAACAAAGGAGATACAGTAGGCATTGTGGTGCCTGCCGGAAAAATAAATGAAGAAGTATTATTAAAGGGAAGACAAGTCATAGAATCGTGGGGATTGAAAGTCAAGTTGGGCAAACATTGTTATGCCATTGACAAAAATTATCTGGCTGCACCTGATGCAGACCGCCTGGATGATTTGCAGCAAATGCTGGATGATAAAAGCATTGTTGCTATTTTTTGTGGCAGAGGTGGTTATGGCACCACTCGAATCCTGGATCAACTGGATTTTGAAAAGTTTGTCAGAAACCCCAAATGGATAATTGGCTTTAGTGACATCACCGCCCTTCACCTTAAAATCCATCAACTTGGATTTCAAAGTATTCATGGTTGTATGCCCTCTCAATATTCAAAGCCCGAGTACGAAGAATCAGTTGAAAGTTTAAGGCAAATACTTTTCGCCAATTCACATCCCATAATCGCAGAGAAAGGAAATAGTTATAATCGGAATGGAATTGGAAAAGGGCAAGTCATTGGGGGTAATTTGTCATTGCTTGCCGACTCATTAGGAACAGCTAGTGCTCCCGATACCACTGGGAAAATATTAATTGTAGAAGAAGTAGATGAGCTGCGCTATAAAATTGACAGGATGATGATGCAATTGAAAAGAGCAGGTAAGCTCTCGCAACTTTCAGGCTTAGTAGTGGGCCATATGACTAACTTAAAGGATACGGAGCGACCATTCAATTTTACAATGGAAGAAATAATGTTGGATAAGGTATCTGAGTATTCATATCCCGTTGCTTTTAACTTCCCTATAGGGCATGAGGCACCCAATTTAGCTTGGCGCTATGGAGCATCAGCTACTTTATTGGTTGATGGTGATACTTCCAGCCTAACATTTGACTAGATTTATTTTTTCTCCATAGACTGAACCACAGCCTTTGTAGGCATGCGTATTCCTAAAGCATATTTGAAAACAACGGATCCGTCTGGCAAGGTGTTCATCACAGGCAAGGTGTAGAGCAAAGAATCGGTGCCAATTTTTTGAACATTATCTGTCAGGTTAATGTCGGAGGCAGTGGTATAGGCTTCTATCAGCTGCTGTTCAATTTCCATTAAGAGTGAGTCGCCAGGGGCAAGCGGAAATATCTTAACATGATATTGCTGCTGAAGCTCAGCGGTTAACTGAGGGTCTAGAGATACCTGATTGGTTATTTTATCTGAAATACTTCTGCCATATTGGAATGCGGCTGCGGTAATTTCGGCATCTGATATTTTTACTATTTCATTGGCTTTCATGCCCTCCCTCATTTCCTTTTTTTGTTCTTCGGTAAGGCTGCCCTGGCAACCCAAAATGATTAATAAAACAAAAGGCAACAACTTTTTCATAGGATCTATGTATTAATAAACAAAGTTAACCTTGGAACGCCCACGCTCAAACCTTTAGGGCAAATAGGCTGGCTCAAGTGCAATTACTAACTTTGCATCCGCATTTTATTATATGATAAGAAAACTGGAAGAAATAAAGGGTCGATTTGAGGAGATTGGGCAATTGCTCATGCAGCCTGATCTGATGAAAGATCAAAAGAAATTTACCCAGCTGAGTAAGGAATATCGTGATCTGGAAAAGGTAGTGGTTAAGTACAAGACCTACCAGAACATACTCAACGACTTAAAACACGCCAAAGAGGTGTTGGAAAAGGAAAAAGATCAGGAGATGAGGGAGCTGGCCAAGATGGAATTGGAGGAGTTGGCTCCCAAAAAAGAGGCTATTGAAGAGGAGCTCAAAGTTCAACTGATGCCCAAAGATCCCAATGACTATAAAAATGCGGTATTGGAGATTCGGGCGGGCACAGGTGGCGATGAGGCTGCCATTTTTGCGGGGGATCTTTACCGCATGTATGAACGATTTTGCGATGAAAGAGGCCTTAAGTTGACGGTTTTAGATGTAACCGAAGGTACTGCTGGGGGCTACAAGGAGGTAATAAGTGCTGTAGAAGGGGATGGTGCATATGGTATTTTGAAATACGAATCGGGTGTACACAGGGTTCAGCGCGTTCCTGATACTGAGCAACAAGGAAGGGTGCATACCTCAGCGGCCAGTGTGATCGTATTACCGGAAGCTGAAGAAGTAGATGTAGAAATTAATCCAGCTGATATTGAAGTGCAGACATCACGTTCTGGAGGCGCAGGAGGACAAAATGTGAACAAGGTGGAGACTAAGGTGCAAATGACCCACAAACCAACTGGTATTGTGGTTACTTGTCAGGTAGAACGTTCTCAGCATGGCAACCGTGAGAGGGCCCTTCAAATGCTACGCACTAAACTATACGAAATGGAGGTTGAAAAGCAAGCCTCTCAAATTGGAGCCGCAAGAAAGTCGCAAGTGAGAAGTGGTGATCGTTCAGAGAAAATCAGGACTTACAACTATCCACAAAGTCGTGTTACAGATCATCGCATCGGCTATACCCAGTATAACTTACCCGCAGTAATGAATGGGGAGATCGATGAATTCATTCAAAGACTGAAAATTGCCGAAACAGCCGAGCGGATGACTGAAGCCAAGTAGAAGGTCTAGTTCTTATCTGCCTCGTCCGCTTTTCTGATTTGTTCGTCCAAAATCTCCTCGATGATTTTCATTTGACGTTCATCAATTGTTTGATCAACCTTGGCCTGCTTTTTCATAAAACGGAACATCGCGTTCTTCTTGATCTCATAGGCAATAAAAACGGTGTAGGTTTTTGTTTTAGCATTGTAATATTTCTCCTGACCCATTTTCCTTAAGTCAGCGATTTCGGTATTCATCGTTTGTCTTACAAGACTCTGGAACTTATCGGCCACATCTGCAGCCCTTTCATTTTCAGTTTGGCCCAGGTATTGGTCAGCTACTTGTTTCATGGTAGAGTTAACTTGCCCTGCCAGTTGGGCCTTAGCAGCAATATCTGCTTTGCCAAGCGCAATGTTATCTTGCGAGCTCTCCCCTTTTCCTGTGCCCCTAAACCAACGGTTATTAGACTCATAAGCACTACCTCTAAAAGGCTCTTTTACCTTTTTACCAAAAGGATTGGAGGCACACGAGTAAAGGGCAGCCAAAGCTGCAATCAGAACAAAATGAGCATATTTCATAGAGATGGTATTAATTTCCGAAATAAAAGTACGAAAAATTATGCCAGACTTGAAGGGATAATCAACTGCCATCTAAACGCCCATTTCCATCTGAGGGAGTAGTTTTCAACCCCCGCTTTTTTTAAAAGCGTCCTAATTTCTGATCGCCTGAATGCCCTTAAAACAGACACAGGTGCGTCAAATCGAACCATGGAAGAGCGGGAAAAATATCGGGTAAGCAAACGTATGGCGTGATAAGCAAACCAATGACGATGCAAATCATTAATCACAATTCCTATTGCACTTTGAGATTTGATAGATCGGATTAATTCAACAAGCTCTTCATCGGAAAAGTGATGGGTAAAAAGGGTGGCGATGATGATGTCAAATTTGTTCTTCCGAAAATCATTAGACAATACATTTTGTTGGGCATAAGTAATTTCTGAATAACCCCCCGTGTTCATTTTTGCAAATGAAATGATGTTGGGGTTGGCGTCTATACCCGTCAACTTAAGCTTCATTTTATTTTTTCTTCCCCATAATGCTATTTCTTTCAATATATCTCCCCCTCCGCACCCCAAGTCAGCGATAGTAATGGTAGATGGTGGTGTGCTTGTTTTTAATAGACTTTTTATGCCATGAAGTGTTACTTTATTCCCACCCAGCATTCGATTAATTACTTCAAGCTCCCGCAGCGTTTGATTGACTACCTCCCCCTCACAGGTAAGGTCATCCATGATTTCAATACTCTCTGCCCGATGTAAAAATCGTGATGACATCTTACTATGTACTTTGCACAGTCAGCACCAGACTTTCGAGGGTAAGCCCTGGGCCAAACCCAAAACTTAGAATTTTCTTATTGTGATCATTTGAACTGAGCTGATCGTAAATTTCCTTAAGAACAAATAGAACAGTTGGAGATGACATGTTGCCATATTTTTTTAAAACGGAATAGGAAAATTGGTTGTCGCGTCTATCTATGCCTAATTCTTGCTCAATGGTTTCCAGAATTTTTTTGCCACCTGGATGAACGGCAAAATAGGAGATGTCATTTATGTTAATTTTATTGGCCTGCAACAAAGAGGAAGTGAGTTTGCTTATTCCTTTCTTGATCACATTGGGCACGTAGCTCGACAATTTCATTTCAAAACCCTGATTTCCAACAGACCAAGCCATGTCTTTATTGCCGTCTGGTGCAAGATCACAAAAAAAAGAACCAATCTTGAGGCTTGCACCCTTGCCAGCTCTTGATTGAATCAGGAGTGCTGCCGATCCGTCTGCAAACAACGCGTTGGCTAATTTGTTATCCTCCGTGTTTTCCTTTTGAAAATGGATACTGCATAGTTCAGTACAAACTATCAGTACAATTGCTGCTGGATTTTGTGCACAAAGTGAATCAGCTACTTTGAGCGCATTGAAGGCAGCATAGCAACCCATGAAGTTAATACAGGTGCGTTGAATCGTAGAGTTTAATTGAAGATGTTCTATTAGGTCTATATCCAATCCAGGGGCATACATACCCGTGCAGCTAACCGCAATCAGATGAGTTATATTTTTTGGATTTGTGTTTTGAGCGTTAAGGCATTTCAATGCCGCATTTTTACTTATGTTAACGGATTGTTTTCGATACAGTTCAAGTCTGCTTTTGGTTGAAGGGAATGGCTCTAAATTCTTTGAATTGCTATAGAAACTAAATTGCTCTGTTGTTCCATAGTCTTCCAGCACTGAATATCTATTTTCAATTCCGCTGGCGCGATATAAGATTCTTAATTGTTGAGCTTCTTCTTCGTTCAGCTCCATGGCTCGTATCATAAAGTCAGCAATCTGTTGCTGACTGAATTTATGAGGAGGATTGGCGGTGCCAATGGAAGTGATGTAGCTCATCTATCAATATAAACCAAAAAACCCTAACTTGGTTAAAATAGTTTTCAAGTATGTTTTCTCTCAGTACATGGCTTCATCTGCGCATACCGTTTTCTTTTTTCCTAATGCCCGTTTATTTATTTGCGCTAGGCCATTCTCCTAATTTCACTGAATCAAGAATTATTTTGTCTTTTCTTATTATTCATTTACTGCTGTATCCAGCCAGTAATGGGTACAACAGTTATTTCGATAAAGATGAGAAAAGTATAGGTGGGCTTAAAAACCCTCCGCCTGTTCGCAAGGGACTTTATTATACTTCTTTATTTTTCGACCTGGTAGCTGTGCTGATAGGTATGAAGATCAGTTTTTTGTTTGCAGCCATGCTAGTGGTTTATGGGTTGGTGTCTAAAGCGTACAGTCATCCGTCAATCAGACTGAAAAAATTTGCGATTTCAGGATGGATAATAACCGGGTTTTTTCAGGGTTTTTTTACTTTTTTAATGTGTTATGAAGGGATTAATGCCTTTGGCTTTACGGGTTTCAAAAACCCGAATGTTCTTATTCCGGGCTTACTCACCACTTTAATGCTGTGGGCAAACTATCCGATGACTCAGGTCTATCAACATGAAGAAGACAGGAAGAGGGGAGATAAAACACTTAGTCTTTTATTGGGAGTAAGGGGCACATTTGTTTTCACCGCTTTAATGTTTGGTGTGGCGGTTCTTCTCTTTGCATTGTATTTTATCTATTTCTATAAGATGAAATATGCTATTGTATTTCTTTTATCACTTTCTCCAGTGTTGATGTACTTTTTTATTTGGCTCGCGCAAGCCTTCAAAAATGAAGAGGCGGTTACTTATGGACGTACCATGTGGCTCAATTTTATTTCTGCAATTTGCCTCAATGGTTTTTTTGTTTATTTCTTTCTTGACACCAGTCAGGTGATTCAGGCTATCAAAGCGGGATTCTAATCATCAATTTTAAAACGGCCTTCCATGGGTTTTAGAAATCAGGTAGTGAGCCAATGGCTTTAAGGATCGTGCCATGCCCACAACAAGATTGGAAGTAACATTGGCTCCGAAAAGCTTTTGTAGTTGTCGTCCAACACGAAGCCTTGCTGCAAATTGACTGGTCCATGCTTTGGTGTATGAATCTTCCAATTCACCTCTTGTAAAATTAGGGTTACTACAGAATTGAATGATCTGTTCACTGAGAATTTTGGAAGAATGAATGGCGATTGCCATACCATTACCACACAATGGAGTTATCATTCCTGCCGCATCGCCACACATCAAAACATGATGCTCAACCGGATCTTTGCTTTCAAAGGAAATTTCATTAATCGTTTCAGGCTCATCAAAAATAAAATCAGAATTTTGAAAAATATGTTTGAGAAAAGGATTCTTATACAAGATCTCTTCTTCCATCGTTTTAATGTTGCCTGTATTTCTTAAGTTGTCACGGTGACTGAGGTAGCAAAGATTAGATTTGCCATCTTCAATATTACTTATTCCGCAATAACCATTTTTAAAATTATGTAGGGCAATAAGGTCGGGCGGGTGATCTGTAAGTATGTGATATTTAACCCCGATATAAGGTGAGCGCTTTTTTATAAAGGATCTGCCAAGGTTGATGTCCAATCTGGATCGCTTACCAAAGGATCCAACGATCAAATCTGAAGAAATTGTACTTTTAGAAGTAGACAACTCAAATTGATTTTCCTGATATTCAATTTTTGTTACTTCTTCATGAAATACCTTTACTCCATCTTGCAGCGCTTGCTGATACAGCCAATGGTCCAATGCATATCTGCTAATACCAAAACCTCCAAGATTCAAAGGCAAGTTGGCTGCCTTCCCATTTATTGAGGTTAGTTGAAATTTGTTAATGTGTGATGGTTGAAGGTGCTCAGGAAATAAATTCAACGACTTTAAAAATGGCAACGTTTCGTTCGAAATGTATTCTCCACAAACTCGGTGAAATGGATAATGTCTCTTTTCAAATAGAGTCACAGGAATCTGTGCCCTTACCAGCTGTATTGCAGTAAGGAGTCCGGCAAGTCCACCCCCGATAATGGTGACATTTTTCAAACCTAATACTGGTTTTTAGCGTTAAAACAACAATGTGGAAAAGATGTTGATTATTGCCCCTATTCTTTTCACTTAATTCGCGTTATAAACTTAGTCAAATAGGTTACCGGACGGCATTTAGGGATATAAAAAAACAAGTAGTTGGTTATGCAGGCAGAGATAAAAGGGAAACAATCATTCGAGGACCTTAACGTACTGTTGGTTGGTAACAATCCAATTGAGTTAAGCAAAGTGTTTGATAGTATCCGAAATGTACCGGGCAAAAGAATTCTAACAGAAATCGCATTTGATATCAAGACCATACTGGAGCGTCTTGTCAAATTTCGTCCCAATTACATTTTGATTGATGACAACATTGGGAAGCTTGAGTTGAAAAATGCGGTAAGAATGTTGGGAAAGGACAAGAAAACAAAAGACATTCCAATAGCAATACTTAAAAATTCTAATTACGAAGAGGTGTTTAGCGTTGGAGTAATGGATTATATACTTAAAGAAAACATTAATGGACATTCTCTTTATACGGCACTTTCCAACTCCCTGAAGTTTAGAAAAACACAACTCTATCTCTATAAAGCGCTAAAGAAAAGAAAAGTACAATTGAAAAGACTGACCAATCATATCTGATTGACTAGCCTGAATTCTACTTTTATCCGTGTCCCTTCTCGGTCAACTTCAATGGCTACTCGTTTGCCTTCTTTTGAATTAAAAAACCCATTGATATGATTGAGATCCATATTGTAAGCCATGTTGCCATTGATAGAGACAATAAGGTCGCCAATTTTTAGCCCCGCTAGTTCACCCGGAGATCCTTCTCTTACGTTGGTAATTTCGTAAGCCCTTAGCCGAGCTCCTTTTGCTTTTATGGTAAGGCCACCCATATCGTTGTTAAACTTTTTTCTGAATGACGAGTTTTTTTTGAGGTAGATCTCTTCGTCAGGGAAATTAAAAATAATACTAAAGCGGCTTAACACTTCTCCACCAAGAGCTCCATTCCTTTTGATGGCCTCGTTCAAAAAAAATGTATCGCTATAGCTGTCGGGATCAGGAAAATTGGCGATAAGATCATTGATTTTATAACCACCCAGTTCCAAGGATTGAATTCTTCCTATTCGCCCGTTGATTATGCCTCCCAATCCCCTGCCAATTATACTTTTCAAATTTTTTTCAGGAATTTTAATTCGTTCATCCGAATCTGGCTCGAGTACGAGTCCATGGCTGGCACCTGTATCTATCAAAAGCTTAGTCTCCATTACAGTGTTGTCTGCAAACTGAGTTTTGGCCACAACAAATGGCTTGGTGTCCAGCACATCAATCTTTAAGGCCTGATACCTGCGCTTTTTTTTGAAATATCTGGGTTGCGTGAGGATGATCCTCTTTTTTTGATAGTCCATTTGTACAATGAACCTGCTGAACAATTCATATCCTAAAATGCCGTGAACTTCTGCGCCCAGGTAATTTCTCAATTCGAGATAATCTTTTTGAAGCACCAACATGCTATGTCCTTCTCCACGTACCCCTGGTAGCCCCAATGTCACATTGTCAGTAACAAAAGCATCCACTAATTTTTCACCTCCAGGACCGGAAATAAAAATTTCCTTGGAGTAGGTAAGCCCAAGGATATCGCTGTAGGTTTTTTGAGTAAGCACAGTAGTGCGTACACCTGTATCAAGAATGAATTTAAGAGGAACCTGGTTGTTGAGTACCACAGGTACTACCACCATGTTATTCAATATTTCTACCGGAATAATAACTTTTTTCTTATCTCCCTCTACTTTAAATCCATAATGCTGCGAAAAGCAAATAGTGGTAAAGAATAGTAGGGCAAGAGTCAGTATACGTCTCTGCATAGGCAGTCCTAAGGCTTCTAAAACTATTGAAAAATTAGGAATTTAAACGGCAGTAGCCCCCAGTTTGGTTAGTAGATTTTGGGGTATTTTTTCAACAATCAACATATCCAAATGGTGTTGTTGCAGAAACCCTTCTTCTACCATCAGTTTCATCTGTGTACAAAGAAAATCAAAAAAGTTATTGACATTCAGTAATCCTACGGGCTGAGAAATCAAGTTGAGTTGTTTCCAGGTCAGAATTTCCGCTAATTCATCTAAGGTACCCCAGCCTCCGGGTAGCGCGATAAATGCATCGGAGAGGTCTGCCATCCGTTTCTTTCGCTCATGCATGCTTTTTACAACCTCTAATTGTGTCAACCCCTGGTGGCCAAGCTCTTTTTGCATTAGAAAATCCGGAATGACGCCAATTACCTTTCCGCCCCTATTCAGAACCTCATCTGCAATAACTCCCATAAGACCTATATTTCCTCCACCATACACAAGCGTGCTGTTTGTAGCCACAATGGCTTTGCCCAGGGCACGTACGGAGTCCTGATAAACGGGGTTATCCCCTATGCTTGAACCGCAAAAGATACAGATATTCATAGGAGGCTGTCTCTAAAGAGCGCCTCAGTGCTTTATGTCGTGTTCGTTTTTGCTAACCATCTTATTGGGGAAGATCCAGGGTGAAACAATGGCTAAAACAAAAAGGGCTATTACAACTGAAATTGCTGGCATAATATTCTTACTTTTCAACAGTAAATTTAGCTACATACTTGGAAATCTACCTAATAGAAAGAAATAAATTGCTTCTGCAACCATTTCTTTTAGTATGTGGTTTAAGCACCTGAAGGGTTGATTGAGGGGTCGAGTGATTTCACTCAAAAAAAGTCGTAAAATGAAAAAATTTCTGATTGTTACAGGCATTGGTTTTCTAATACTCATGGGTGTGCTTGCGTATATCCGTTTCTATTACACAAAGACTTTCAGCCCTGAAGCCACTGTGGAGTACAATCAAAACGGCACACAGCTTTCCGTAGCTTACAATAGACCCTATAAAAAAGGGAGAGTCATTTTTGGTGAGTTGGTTCCTTATGACGTGGTTTGGCGAACAGGGGCCAATGAGGCAACTGTGTTTGGGACAAATAAAAACCTGATCATTAAAGGCCAATCCTTGAAAGCAGGCAAATATTCTCTCTGGACAGTTCCCGGAGAGCAATCCTGGAAAGTGATTTTCAATACAGAGAGTGGGCAATGGGGTGTTGACTTTAATGGTAGTGCCAACAGAGATCCTAAAAATGATGTGCTTACCGTTGAAGTACCAGCGCTAACCCATGACAAAGAATTTGAACAATTTACGATTTCTATAGAGCAAGTCGGAGAAGATTTCGAGCTGATTTTGATGTGGGATAAAACGGTGGTGGTAGTTCCAATCAGTCTTGCCTAACTACTATTGAGTAACTTTTACTTTTACAATTGTTTTTCTGTTATCCCTAATCGGTTCTACTATTGCCCTGTTGGAGTAGCTAAGATTGGATGGTAATGCGCCTTCATTGATTAAGTAGTTAACAATGGTTTTTGCCTGTGCTTCTGTACGGTTGTTGTGATAGGTTCTTTTTATGGCCATAGAGTCGACCATTATTTTTTTGTAGGCTGTCTTTCGGATGGAATCAATTTGAAATTTAAAGTTATCAGCAGCAACACGTGTTGAGTCTGGCTGAAGTCTGTTCAACGAATCACGCTTATTCATTACCGTCAATAAAGAATCAAGCTTTACTGTATCCGGAACGAGTTTTTGTACCTTGAAATGCAGGGTGTCAATATGTATCTCCGTGAGGTCTGGATCTGACTTCAGGGAGTCAGAAACGTAGCCTTGTAATAAAACATCAATCGTAAATTTTCTGTTGGGGTTTCCTTTTACCATCCTGCTTAACCTGCGCAAACTTTGCGTAGAGGCATCACTTAGATTGGATGTCCGGGGTTTATAAGAAATGCCAAGATCTATTTCCGTGCCCTTTGCGATAGGTGTTATGAAAGCGTCCACTTGGTCTGTCATGGGCACTTGGTCGCCCGTAAAATCATAGATTTTGGAAAAAAAAGTATATTCATCTTTCTCGGGTTCTATAGAAAGATCATAGACTGCCCCTTCTTTAAGGTAGAATGTAAATGTTCCATTTTTTTCTGGCCTTCCATTATAAACCCTTTTCTGATCTTTTAGATCAAAAACAGCAATGTAAGGCGAAGAGGGATTTTCCAATCCTTTTACAATCCCCTCAATTTTAACCGTTGCCTTAGGTTTTAAATCAGGAGGAAAAAGTATTTCTACAATTTCATTGGTTCTCTGGCCTGGCTGATCCTTTAGCAGGTACCTGCCCAGACTGGTAGCGCTTACATACTGATCGTCCTTTGCGGTATTGGCAAATGTAAGTGGCAGTGGCTCAGTCCAACGATCGCCTTCCAAACGGGTCATGTAAAGATCCATTCCGCCTTTATTTTGCGGAAGTTGATCTGATGAAAAGATCAAAGTCTCCCCGTCTCCTAAAATTCGAGGAGCCTGTGAATTTCCTGTATTGATGAAATCAGGCAGTTCCACGGGAGTCTCCCATTTACCCAATCTGGATTTTTTAGAAACTAAAATTTTGCAACCCGAAGCGCTTTTCTGATCCATCTTGTCGCACCGCATAAAATACAGTGCCGATTCGTCTGGGGCCAATGAAGGACAAGCCTCCTGACCAAGACTATTAATTGGTAAGCCAAGATTGATGGGTTCGCTCCAAATGGCTCCCTTTAATTGGCTTACTAAAATGTCAAATCCTCCCAATCCACCCGATTTTAAACTTGACAGGTATAAACTTTTTCCATCAGCACTAAGGGCAAAACCGTGCAAATAGTTGAGTCTATTATTCACAGTTTTTGGCATCATTACAGGCTCCTTCCAATTGACCGCGTCTTTTTTAGTGGTATAAAACATGGTCAGTTGATTCTCATCGGAATTGTCGGAAATGAAGACAAGCGTATTGCCATCGAGACTGATGTACGGAGCGCTTACGTTGATTGCCGGATGATTAATGGTACCCGGAAGTTTTCTTAACCTTGCCTGGGCAAAAAGTTGTCCGGATTGAAGCAACAACAGAAAAACTAAAAACTTATTCATACCCGGGGTTTATTCATTTAAAGGTAAAAGCAAATTCATTGCCATCCAGCCCAAAATCTCCAAACTTTTCTAAAAACTTTGGAAACCAGGTTGTATCTTAGGTCCTTGCATTTAAAATTTTAAAAAAGAGATAATTAGAATGATTCAAGTAATACCATCAATTGCTATCAGAGGAGGCAAGGTAGTGAAAATGAGAAAAGGAGATCCGGCCAGTGAAAAGGCATATGATGAGAATCCACTTGATCTTGCAAAGCGATTTCAAGACAGCGGCATTGAAAAAATACATCTTGTTGATTTGGATGGCGCAGAGAAGGGTAGCCCTAAAAACTACCATGTGCTGGAGGCCATGTCTGCCTACACGGGTTTGCAAATAGATTTTACCGGTGGAGTTTCAACTGATGGTGATGTAGGTAAAGCATTCGAATATGGAGCATCCCAAGTTACAGTTGCTAGTATTGCGGTCACCAATCCTCAGCTTTTTACTTCATGGCTAGTTTCCTATGGTAGGGAAAAGATGACTTTGGGGGCAGATGTTGTTGACATCAATTCAAAACACATCGCTTTTCGCAGCTGGCTCAAACGCTCTGAGATCACTTTATTTGATCACATTCAGAGATTTTATGATGACGGTCTTAAATATGTAAAGTCAACGGATGTATCGAGGGATGGAGTACTGGAAGGTCCTGCATTTTCTTACTATCAGGAAATACGCACACAATTCCCTGACTTACAAATTTTGGCAAGTGGAGGGGTAAGGGGTATAGACGATATCAAACGCCTGGATGAGCTTGGTTTGTATGCAGTAATTTTTGGTAAGGCTTATTATGAGGGTGTTTTAAAACTAAAAGACCTCGAACATTTTCTCGTTAAAAACGAAAGTTAAGGATCAATCTTCACGCAGCATTTAAAAAAAAGTGAACGCAATACCTGACCGGTATAACTCCATACCGAAATGAGCAAATTAGCTCCACCCAGTAAGGTTAAGCCGACATTTTTAGGCGTTTGTCCTCATTCAGTGCCTGACGAATTTCCTTCATGGCCTCCTGTTTTAGTTCATAATAGTTTCGGTTCTTGCGAGGCTTGTTGAGTAGCCTTTTAATGTAAAGCAAGACCTGTTCTGCCTGAAGTCCGTCAAGCTCATCCAAGGACGCCTGGATAGCGATTTTGGGTAAACTTTTCATTTTGTGTAGTGGTTACTTAGCTAATAACGTAAAATAATCGGGTGCGGTTCAAGATGTTATGGACCTTATAACCTAAAAACAATACTCAGGTAATATATAGCCAGCAAATTCTGCTGTTCAATTGCACAGAACATGCAAATCGAGGGAAAAGACTTAAAGTACTACTTCAAGCAAAAATTGTACGGTGAAAGCTAATTTTTCAACAATGCTAAAATCTTCTCTTCACTAATGGGTTTGGTCAGGTAATAGTCAACACCCAGTGTTTTTACCCGTTGAATGTCTTCCGGGTTTACTGATGAGGTAAGCACGATAATTAATATGTTTTCTTTTTTAGGGAATTCCAATCTCTTGAAAGCTTCAATGAATTGAAATCCATCCATGATGGGCATGTTCAAGTCAAGAAAAATAACATCTGGAATGGCTAAGTCCCCCTGAAAATAGCCGTTGATAAGATCAAGAGCCTCTTTTCCATTGAGTGCAGAGTGAATTTGTTTTGCGACTCCCAGACGGTTTAAAGTAGCCTCTGTTATGAAATTGCAGATTTTGTCATCATCTACCAACAGAACATTCTTATTCATTGGGTGCGTGATTATAACTACGAAGATGATACTATTTTTTTGATTATCTGACAGAATTAACACCAAAAGGAATATCTATTTCCACCGTTGTGCCTATTCCGATTTGAGAATCAATGGATACTTTTCCTTCAAGTTTATCTATTGTTTCCTTTACAATGTATAAGCCGAGTCCGGAGCCATTACTTCTATCCGAAGCACGGTAGAACATTTCAAAAACCTTATCTTTCAAATCTGAAAAAATTCCAATGCCATTGTCTTGAAATGTAAGCGATGTTTTGTAGGGGAAGGTGCGTACTGTAATCAACAACGTATTTGTTTCTTTGTTGATGTCTCTGTAATTGATGGCATTGGAAATGAGATTAATAAAGATCACATTTAATCTGAAAAAATCGCAATAAATGGATTCGCTGCCATCAATTATAATGTTGGTTTTTAATTGATCGGCCCCAGTGATGTACTTTAACTTGTCAATACAAGCCACCAACATTTCTTTTACATTTATTGAACCAATTTCAATATCTACACGAGCATTTTTTGAGTAGTCAAGTATCTCTTTGAGGGTATTGTCCAGTTTGTCGATGCTTGCATCCATCATATCAAAGTATTCATTTAGACGGGCCACACTGTTTTGCTCTACTTCTTTCCGCGCAATGTTTAGTAATCCTTGCACTGACATTAATGGTGACCGAAGATTGTGTGAAACACTGTACACGAATCTGTCCAGTTCATTATTGACTTTGACTAATATTTGGTTTTGTTTATGTAGTTCTCTTTCAGCCTTTTTTCGGTTTTTCTCAATCTCACGCTGTTTCAGTGCATTTAAAATGGCTGAGGGTAATCGACTTAGATTTCCTTTTAGCACATAATTATCTGCGCCATTTTTAAGGCAGTTAACAGCAAATTCTTCCGAAACAGTACCAGTCACTAAAATAAAGGGTACATCAACTCCAATTCGATGGCATATTTCCAATGCTTCCACTGAATTGAACTGAGGCAAAGAATGATCGGAGAGGATTACATTTGGTTTGAATTCCATTAAACCTTTTAAGTATTCATCTCTTTGATCAACGCAGTATATTGTAAAAGGGATTCCTTCTTTTGTGAGCACACGCTTTACCAGTTCCACGTCATCTTCCATGTCTTCGATGATCAATATTTTCAAATTCTCCCTTGCTGTTTTCATAGCATAAACATTAATGAGAAAACAGAGAAATTGATGATCGGTGTAGTAGCAGGGGTTGCTGGGTAGGCAGATGGTCTCTTTGTGAATTGCATAAGCCAACGAAATATGAGTACAAAGAACCAGCGGATGTTTTTTCAAGGATCAGCTTTACTATCCTTGTGTATATTTACCTATAGTGTTTTACAACAAAATCGTATGCATTTTCAAAACAGATTTTTCTGGCTAGATTTTCGGGTGATTGATTTCCAAACCATCGCGGCCTTTCTCTTCTCATACGATGCAAAATTTGTATCAAGTCATCTTCAAGCCTGTTCATGTCTAATACAGTAGAATATCCTGTTAATGGATTGTTGGCGCCATCAAAACCAGTTCCAATGCAAAGGATGTCCCAGATTCGCATGGGTTCTTTCAGATTGTAATCGAATGGAATGTGAATGAACTGCTCTAATGTGCGGGCCAACAATGTTCTTGCTCTTTTTCTTTCTGTGGAGAGCAGAGGTAGATTGAGTAGCCAATACTTTTGGTAAAAACCGAGAAGTTGCTGATCCAGGGAAATACCAATTAGGCCTTCACTGTCGTGAATTTCAATCACATCTTCATCGCAAAGATTGATATTCCAGGCTTTGAATCCGCCCTGTACCTGAAAGTCATCCTCTTCCTTGCCTGCCTTTGCATTTTGGATGAGAGTTTCTAATTCATCAACTCCCGAATAGCCTACCTGACTAGCGATGATGGGTATTTTAGAGATGGCGTTTTCGGCTTTTCGATTAAAAGGACGAATGATGTTCTTGTAAAAATCCTGCCGCGAAGCAGCACTCATGTTCTTTACATCTATAAGAATTCTTCTTGATCCATTATTCTCCAGGCCATCATCCAGGCTTAATAATTCACGCATTACACTATACGTGGCATTTTTTAAAAAGCCTCTGTCCATGTTTTTGCGCTGGTCATAGATAAAGCGCGACATGGATGGGAGGCTATGGGCATGCCCGCATAGTGTATTGTTAAAATGGCTGGCAAAGGTGATGTAAAAAGGACAATGATCCCATCTTTTTAGCGTGAGGTCATCAAGACTCTCTTCTCCCTTCAACTGACGGATCCTGCTTTTTATTTTTCCTACGCTAACATCCTTTGGTGTATCTCCGGATCTTAAAAATTCATCTTCAGGATTGCCAACTCCCAGTGAATGAATACCCTCCAATGTGAGAACAATTACAACGTCATCGTTGTCGGGGCGTAAGCGATAAAGTACATCACCTCCGTTTTGTGCCAGTTGGTACACGCCCTCCCATTTGCGATGAGGACCATGTGGCACCAATTGTAACTTATGTGTTGTCGTTACTTTCTCTCCTGCTTTACTCCGATAAAATTTATATTCCCTTTTTAATTCTTCAAAATAGTCATAGTGACCATTTTGCAGAAATTGAATTCTTTCCAATGGCAAACGCACAAATTGGTTTTGCAAAAATGTAAGTTCTGATCGCTTCACATTTTCCATGCCTGGCTGCTTCCTTAACAGATGCATTAACCAATCCATAGCTGAGGCATCTCCTTCCGAGCGAATCCTTCTGAAATAATCGCTGATCATGTCCTTGCAAATACTTCCTCCTCTATTTCCAATAAAGAATCCTTTTTCGATGGGATAAAGAGAGGCGAACATTAGTTTCACGCGTGCCTGCGTACTTTTCACCAGGTCGCATTGACTGTAATCTTTGGCAAGTTTACTTCTTACCTGATTCTCCAGATTGGATTGTGGTATTTGCCAGGGGTCCATTGGCATTTTGTCCAGACCAGACAGCGCCATTACTGATGAATTGTAGGCAACTTTGCCAGGGTAACAATGAATGTCAGCGTACATTATATTCTACTCATTTATCAGCTACGGCTTATGGTTCAATCCTTAAATAGTCATTGAACGACTTTGGAGGATCGTACTTAATAATAAGGCTTGATAGGTCATCCATATTACCCTTGTAAAGACTGGCATTTAGTTTATTAAGAATAGTTTCGTAGTCACCTTCGGGCTTGAAATCAATAAATACAGCAGGAGTATTTACGTTGAACGAGAAATTGCGAATGCCTCTTACCATTTCTATACCTGTGATCACCGGCAAGTCGATAGCGCTGAGAATAAGACTAAAACTCTCTTTGCGTGCGGCTAGTAAACCGTCTAGTCCACTTTGAGCCATATGGACTAACCAGCCTGCACTATCAAATTGCTTCTTAATATCACTCGCCACCGAAACCTGCCGATGGACCACAAGTACCCTCAAGTATTCACTCATCTTCACCTAAACCTAGGGGTACAAGATCGCACCAATTAAAACGGACTTTTTGAGGAGCAGCTCATGGACGGCTTGGCAATTTTAAAAAACCTCAAAATTAAGCTGATTTCGCTGTTTTATTGAGAAGTGGTATAGGGATATCCCCAAAAATTTCAGGATATCCTTAAAATTAACTCAGATCAAAAGACCATTTTCATATGCAAATTTGATCATGCCAACCGTATTTCGAACGCCTAATTTGGCCTGAATATTGGCTTTATGAGAATGAATGGTCTTTTCAGAAATATTCAGTTTTTGACTGATTTCTTTCAGGGAGTACTCCTCACAAATTAGTCTGAAAATTTCCTTTTCCCGCTCGCTGAGCTCGCCCACTTTGGAAAATAAAGGTTTTTCCGAACGCAATGAGAGGCTCTTACGCATGACGGCAGAAATAAGATCGTTGTGGTAAAAGTCTTTTTCATAAACGGAAAGAATGGCCTTTTCTAACTCATCAGGGTTAGCATTTTTTAGTAAGAAGGAATGAACGCCCATTTCGAGCATGTGCAGCATAAATTTTTCACTGTCGTGTTGGGTAAGCACAACTATTTTCATATCGGGGTACTTGGGTATAATATACTCAGCGGTCTCCACCCCATTCATCACTGGCATCTCCAAATCCAACAACACATCGGGTTTGTGTTTGGTAAGTAATTGAATCAGTTCCTTGCCATGCTGTGCCTCCCAAACCTGGTCAACCCGCTTAAATGTTTTAAGTAAACGCACCATGGCCTTTCGGAAAAGGTTGTGATCATCTACTATACATATGTTAATGCGGCTCATGGCTGATTAATGGCAAAGTGATGGACAAAATCGTGCCAGATGGTTCGTTATTTTCAAAATTCAAAGTGGCTCCCAGCAAAGTTACCCTATTTTCAAGGTTAAAAAGGCCTAATCCATGTCTTCCGGAAACTTTATTTTTAACGGAAGGAAAATCAAAGCCCAATCCATCATCGATGATACATACTTTCAGGCTGTCGACTGTCCAGTTAATACTCACTTCAATGTGCGAGGCATTTGCATGTCGGAGTGCATTGGTGACAGACTCTTGTGAAATTCTATAAAGTAGTAATTCCTGATCTTTATCTAACGAAATGCGTTTGCCCTTTTCTTTATAAGTGACCACAACGGAATTGCGAACAGAAAGTCGCTCGCACATCTCCTGAATGGCCTGACTAAGACCAAAATTGTCCAGCGTGGAGGGCATCAGGTCCCAGCTGATTCTGCGAACCGATTCGTGCGTCTCATCAACTAACTGAAGAAGCTCTTTCATGGAATCTTTTCTTCCATTGATATTAACGCGCATGGTCATCAACATCATACCCACATCATCGTGCAGGTCTTTGGAGACACGCTTGCGTTCGTTTTCCTGTGATTCAAGTGCAGCCTTAAGCATCCTTTTTTGGTAATCAATCTCCAGGTTTTGTCTTTTGATCTCTTCTTGCACCATCTTCTTTTGATGGAAGACCACAAACAGGATGATAGCGACTGCCATGAGTAGCATCAAGGCAGCACCCGCGATAAACAGGAGAATTACTTGGGAATCACCATTCATGGGTAGTAATAGTTGTTACAAGATAATGTAAAACTTACAGTCATCATGCTCATGCTCTGTAGTCGGATATTGGTGTCAATCTATGATGATTTTATTTTTACTTGGCTTCACCCCTAGCCAAATCCCATAAAAAAATAACCCGTTAGCAATTACGCCTAAAAAATTGTGAATAGTAAGGAAAAGCGCAAAGTCATCTTTGAGCACCCTTATGATATAGTCAGCAGATAAAAATAATAGCAGTGTTCCTGACAGATAAATAAGCAACCCGGTGTTGATCCAAAATAAGGGAGCACTTAAAATATTGACTTCACTCTCGGTTTTCAACATTTTGTAGAAATAGTAGACGCACAAGCCTAAAAGGGCAGCAGTATCAATTGCGTTTGTATATAGTGCATTGCTTTGACCTTCGCTAAAAATCCAATTTCCAATACCTAAGAGAGTGAGGCCAATGCCTACGATGAGAAACGGTTTTTTTAGCGAAGGCTTTTCAAAAATCAAATAATAGAACCAAAAGAGAAGTAACAATTGAGCTAATCCGTAGAAAATACTTATGTGGTTGGGGTTTACTCCAGCAAATACAAGTAAAACCTTACTGCTACCATCGCACAAGAATGAGGCTATTTTTAAAACTGTAAAAACTTGGAGAAATTTCTCTAATCTATTCCAATAGAATATTCCTACAGCAGCTACTATTAGTGAGCTGATAAGAAGAAAATAAGAAGAGACATCAAGGAATTTTAGATACATGATTGATTCATCTACACTGTTTCAAAATGAAAAAGGCTACCACTATTTTTCTGGAGGACAATAAGGAGGACACCAAGTTCCATAATCAGCTATTAACCCTCCTTCACCAGGCTCAGTTGCGTTCAAATCCCAAATGTTGTTACCTGCTGCATCTACACCCACCAGCACCTTTTGTTGTGCGCCATTGTCGTCAAAGGCAAAGTATATTCTTATGCCAACACAGCCAGGCTGCGCCAGTATCTGATTAAAAATTTCACTTCCGTAGAAGCAGGCGATTTTTTCATCTGGAGCAGGGTGTCTTTCTCTGTGGTTGGCAATCCATCTCTTTGCGGTTTCACCGCTAATCGGGGAGCCTGCATCCGGTGAAATTCCGTTGGCCATAGTTTCGGTTGTTTAAGGTAAAAATGACAATTTTTTTTGAGTTTATTACTTTGCAGGCCTGCTCGCCTATATTTGTTAAGATTATTCCTAAAACCTGAGCCAATGAAACCACAATCTTCAAAACTTACCCAAAGTGTACATGCAGGATCTCCGGGAGATCCCCTTTATGGCGGAGTGGTCAATCCGATTTATGTTTCATCAGCATACGATTACGAGGAAATGGTCAGGTATCCAAGATACTACAATACCCCCAATCAGCTGGCAGTGACCCAAAAAATTGCAGCATTGGAAAATGGGGAGGATGGGTTGGTATTTAGCTCTGGCATGGCCGCCATCATGACGGCAATGTTTGCTCTATTGAAATCAGGTGATCACATCATTTTTCAAAATGACCTTTATGGAGGTACGCATCATGCTGCAATACATGAACTCAATCGATATGGTATATCCTACACGATGGTGGATGCAGCAGACCCGGCCAATTTTGAAAAAGCTATCCGCAAAGAAACAAAAGTGATTTACATTGAAACTCCTTCCAATCCGCTTTTGAAGATAACGGATATTAAAAAAGTGGCCGAGATAGCGAAGAAGCATAGAATCAATACCATCATCGACAATACGTTTGCTTCTCCAGTCAATCAAAACCCAATTGATATGGGTATCGATATTGTAACACACAGCGGCACCAAATACATTGGTGGTCACAGCGACTTGTGCTGCGGCCTGCTGGTATCCACAAAAAAATTAACCAATAAAGTAAGAGTTAGTGCTATGCACTTTGGTGGCAGCCTCGATGCGCAAACCTGTTACCTGGTGGAGCGGAGTTTAAAAACCATCGTGTTACGTGTGAATCAACAAAACAGCAATGCCATGACCATTGCACGTTTTCTTGAAACAGAGAAGAAAGTAGCAAAGGTCTTTTATCCAGGATTAAAAACACATGCATTGCATAGCATTGCCAAAAGACAAATGCCAGGTGGATTTGGGGGTATGCTCTCTTTTGAAGTAAAGGGCAGTCCGGATAAATTCATGAAAAAGTTGAAGTACATCAAACGGGCAGTGAGCTTAGGTGGCGTTGAGAGCACCATTAATTCACCTATGAAAACTTCGCATAGTAAGTTGACGGCAGAAGAGAGAAAGGCAGTGGGTATTAGTGATAACCTGGTACGTTTATCTGTGGGTATTGAGGATCCAACCGATTTGATCAACGATATCAAACAAGCATTGTAGTATCGTCATTTTGAGCGTAATGCACTAGTTCGCCCTCTGGTAGAAGGAGTCTCAACGTTACTCGACCTCAACGATTATCTCTATCTCAACAGTGATGTTGCTTGGAAGAGCATTCATGCCAACTGCTGAGCGCGCATGTTTCCCCTTTTCACCAAAGACGGCCACCAGTAAATCGGAACAGCCATTGATTACTTTGGGCTGATCTGTAAAATCAGGAGTACAATTTACCATGCCCAACACTTTTACAACACGTTTTACTTTATTGAGACTACCCAATTCAGCCTTTATGGTTGAAAGCAAGGAGATGGCTGTTTGTCTTGCCGCATCATAGCCTTCTTCAATGGTCATATCTTGTCCTACTTTTCCTGTGATACTTGTGCCATCGGGCCTGCTTGGTCCATGCCCGGAAAGGAAAAGCAAATTGCCTGTGCGAACGGCTTTCACGTAGTTGGCCATTGGCTTGGTGGGTGTTATTAACTTGATGCCAAGCTCTTCTACTTTTTTATCGTAGTCAACTTTTTGTGCTATGGCGAAGGAAGTGAGGAATAAAACAGTAGTGATTGTCAACAAGTATTTCATGTGTTCAAGGTTATTTTGAATTTCAAGATAGAAAAAAGATCGAGAATTAGCGCCAGGGGAAAACCAACTTAAGTCCTCGTTTGTTTTTGCCTGCAATATCAATAAAGCCTCTCATGTCCCTTAGGTTACCCTGTACATCCCAGTAATAGTAAGTTCCCCACTTGCCATTACCGTAGGATTGTGTGGTGACTTTGCTTGCCCAGTAGGTACTGACGCCTCGGTCACTTGCAGCCATGGTGGTTTGGCTTAACATCAGATTGGATCGAGGACCCGAGAGTTTATGTTGATACGCATTCGTGGTATACTCAGCCTCGGTATTATGCTGTGACATTAGTGCGGGTATAGTGGATCTTACCTGTGCTTCAGCGCTCAGAAAAAAGCAATGGATCAATATCAAACACAACACTGCTCTCATTTGCATTTCTTTACAAGAAAGTTACGATTTTTACCCTACACTTCTAAATGATTGATAACAATGAAAGATAAACATCGTTGCTCATGGTGCCTGGGCTTTGAACAATACATCCATTATCATGACACAGAATGGGGCGTACCTGTACATGACGATAACGTTCATTTTGAATTTCTTATTCTGGAGGGGGCTCAGGCAGGTCTCAGCTGGTCCACCATTCTCAAAAAAAGGGAAGGTTATCGAAAAGCGTTTGCGCAGTTTGACCCCAAAAAAGTGGCTCGTTATACAGAAGCTAAAATTGAAAAGCTGCTATTGAACCCAGAGATTGTGCGCAACAGGCTAAAAGTGAATGCAGCAGTAAACAATGCAAAGCGTTTTTTGGAAGTTCAGAAAGAGTTTGGATCATTTGATCGCTATATCTGGCAGTTTGTAAATGGAAAACCAATAGTGAATGGCTGGAAAACTATGAAGGAATTACCCGCAACCACGAAGGAGTCAGATGCACTCAGCAAAGATTTGATTAAGCGCGGGTTCAAGTTTGTAGGGAGCACTGTAATTTATGCGCATATGCAAGCCTGTGGATTGATTAACGATCACATCACGGATTGCTTCAGGTACAAGGAAGTAAAGCGAATGAGATAAAAATTAAAAGAGGTATCTGATGAATGCATAAATTCCCAATGTCAGCAATGTAAATCCAGGGACACGCTTTACGATGCGATTGTTTTTAACATATCTCGCTAGTTTCTTTGCCAGTAAAGCAAATAGCGTTAGTAGAATCATTGCTCCTACGGAGGTGCCAAGCACAAAACTGTGCAACAGCCATGAACTATTTAAATTCATCCATCCTTGTGCATTGAGGTAAGCAGTAACTCCTATCCAAAATGGAATGGCCATGGGATTTAGTACACTCAAAATTAAACCTCTTCTAAAACCGCTGTCGTTGAATTTTACTGAAAAGGATGTAGGCTTTTCGGCAGACCATAAGTTGAGCAGGCCAATGATTACCATCACTATTGCAGTGATCAATCGAAAGTTTTCTATTACCAGCGGAGAAGAGGTAATCCACTGCTGAAACTCTACACCAATCCATGTATAGGGATATTCTACTATTGCAACAGCTACTGCAAATCTTAAAGCCGTTTTTACTTTACCTTCCAGACCAAGCTGAAGTACCGAAAGATTAAGTGTACCGGGGGGGATAGATCCAATAAAACTGAAAAATGCACCGATCAGAAATACATAAAGTAAATCCATCAAACTGCTTTTAGGGCTTTAAATTTTTTATAAATCTGAACGCCTTCCTTCCAGCTAAGGTAGGGAGCCCCTTTTGCGTGATTAGCAATACTGATTTTATAAATCGTATTCCAATGGACGAATAGATCCTTCATGGCTTTCCAAAAAGAGGCCCCTGGATGATAAATATGAGAGGGTTCTGCTCCGCATCCATTGAGTTCCATTATCTTAACCTTTCCGTTTTCAAGGTCAGAAAGTGATGCGGTGCGTAAGTCGAATCTTCCAAAATAGAAACCTTCCACCTTCTTGCTGATATGATCAAAAGAGGCAGATAACTTTTCGGTGATCAAATGATTTTGATTAATAAAAGTAGTTCCCAGGCAATGATTACCAATTGACACCAGTTCAATTTCCTCACCTTTGTCTGGTTTATGGTTCAGCTGGTTGGCAAAAGTTTTTTCAAGCACGTTCCATTGTAATTTTGCCCGATCTTTATTCAAGATGAGTTGTTGCAAAGTACTGGAGCCATCGCCTCGTACTTTCAACATTTCCTTCCTAGTGACAGAAGTAACATGACCACTTTCCCTTTCTGGGTGACGCCAATAAAAAACACTGAACTCTAATGGCAGAGACACATACTCCTGAATAATAAAATCCCATTTAGCCATTGCAATATAATTTCTGGCTTCCTCTTCGGTATTTATTTTTTTTACCATCCATCCTCTTTCACCCAAATCAGGCTTGAAAATGACAGGCAATTGGAAGCCTTCGTATTTTAGTTTTAGCAATACTTGCTCTGCTGAAGTTGAATAATTGATAAGAACGGACTTGGGTTTATTCTCTTCAGGAATTTTTTCGAGCACACTGAATTTGGATTCGCCAAACATTCCACCTGTAAGGATGCCAGGATTTGAGGCAGAGAAAAAAAACAAAGAACGAGCCTTTAGGGAAAGCCATAGCCAGTAAATAAAAATTGGAGCTTGCAGAATGCCAAATGGCCAGTACTCCCAGCTTTTTAATTTTATAAAAAAATTACTTTTTAGAATGCCCTTCATTCAGTGTATCTGGCCGCTACCGTGAAGTGGCCAATTGAGAATGTTGGTGTCGAATGGTAGAAGCTGCAATACCAAAATCAGCTGGCAGCGTTAGGGAAGGAGCAATCTCTCTTATACCAATCTTGATGATGGCCATATGATGCACAGCGTGTTCTATGTTATAGGTTAGTTCGCGAAAATAATTGGTGTTCATATTCACAAAGTCGCTGTTGCTCTGTTGATAACAGGCTTGCAGTTTTAGATTGAAATCTTCTTTGTTTCCAGCGATAAAACTTTTAATGCGTTCAATAGTTGCAAGTGCAATAAACTTGTCACTCTCTATTAATTTATCATGTGCGCGATTGTCATAATTAACTACGCCATTTTTGCAACCTGTTTCAAGACACAAAAAAAACTCAAGCGTATGGCGTATGTGCTGTCCGATGCTGGAATTTGCCAATGATGGACACGGCTGAGTAAAATCCGTTTCTTCCATTTGCTCAATAATGGTAGTCAATTGAAGTAAAATTGAATTGGCTACTTGAATGAGTTGCATAGGATTTTAAAATAAGGGATCAAATATACTTATAAGGGTTTGCTTGTAAATCAAAGCTATCGGATAATTTTTTTCCAGTTTTGGTCAGCTTTCAGTTTCAATGCTTTTTCATTTTTATTCCACTCCTTTAAAGTATTGGTGCCCCAAAAATTGTAGAACAAGTACAATTGGTTGTCAATGACTTTAAAAGTCTCAGGATCGATTTTTACTTTTTCACCCGTATCGCCCATCGCAAAGGCACACCAGCCCCCATAAACCGGCTCGTATCGGCTAGGGTTTTCTTTAAATTTGCTGAGGTTGGCGTAATTGTTGAACCAATAAATAACACCATTTGATTCAAACTTAATTTCCGCCTTGCCTTTAAGAGGCTTTCCATCAAAATAACTTACTGGATCATAACCCTCTAGGGCAAGCTTATTTTTCAGGTTGTATTCGGAAATAGCAGATGTTGTGCCCTGTGCCAGTGCTGAAAAGGTGAACACGAGTAGGCCCAAAATGGCGATATAACGCAATTTCATAGGTCGGTTTGAAATGGGATATTTTTACCCGTAGGCAATGTTAATAAACAAACGATGAATGCGCCTGTTTCGATTCTTTCAATAGGCCTAATTGTCCTTTGGAATACAGTTTATGGCGCTATTTCTTTAATTATACCCCAAACCAGGTCAGGCTCAAAACCCTTCATAATGGCATAGCGGGCTACCTTATCTTTTTTCTTGAAGAGATTTTCTTCAGTTGTTCCTTCCCATTTTTTCTCTACCAGGGATTTCAATACTTCCCGATAGTCTTGATTATCTATTTCCTTCAATCCAATGGCAATGCATCTGCTGGTTAATCCGTGACTTTCCAGCTCACGTTCTATTTTGATTCTTCCCCACTTCTTCATTCGAAACTTTCCACCGGCAAAGGACTTGGCAAAGCGCTCTTCATTTAGGAAATCTTCAGTGATCAATCGGGTGAGCAAATCCTCCACTTCGCTGCCCCACAACCCATAGTCGTAGAGTTTGTTGCGTACTTCCTTATGGGAGCGCTCCTGATAGGCGCAATAATGATAAATTTTTTGAAGCCCCTGCTGCGGAGTTAGTTTTTGCTTCCTTTTTTCCACAAACCAAAGTTGCTAAGGATGAGGATAGGAATCAAAAAAGAAAATGATTTATAAAAGCTGATTACTGCTTAATAAACCCTTTTGTTTTCAGGATGCTAGTCACAAATTTTCTTTCGTTATCGCTATTGAAAATGCGAAAAGGCAAGTGGATCAATTGAGCCTTGTTGACCATTAATAAAAAATGATCTTTGCCTACCTGGGCTTTTTTGATTTGATCCCATTTCATGGGCATACCCTCTCTGGCGCTTAACTTGATCAAAATTTGCTGGCTGTTGATTTCGTAAGAGAGGCGTTCAAATAGCATTTTTCCCTGCTCCAGCTGGGTTACTCCATAGAATTGTATCCACCAGAATAGCAAATACAATGCAGAACCAATAAATGCCCCAATGAACCACCAAAAACTGGGAATCCAGATGTAACCCATACAAATAGCAATTACAATCAATCCAACCCACCATTGCTGTTTTAGGATGTTGCGCATGGCCAGACGGATATAATCCTTCTTTTCTAACCTGTAATTTTTGGTTTTAACGATCATGGTTATGAGAACAATAGAAAATGAAGGGGCAAAATTAGGCGGTTTACCCGAGGGGGAAAAATTTATTCCAACACTTTAAGGCTTAAATCAAGGCTTTTGACAGAGTGGGTAAGGGCCCCTACAGAGATATAATCCACGCCACATTCGGCCACATTGCGTAAAGTAAGCTCGGTGATGCCACCACTTGCTTCTGTTTTGTATCGACCATCGATCAATGCCACAGCCTCTTTCATCAAAGTGGTACTCATGTTGTCCAGCATAATTACATCAACGCCACCTACACGAAGTACTTCTTTTACTTCATCCAGTGTTCGCGTTTCCACCTCTATTTTTAACTTTTTATTATGTCTGGCGAGGTAGTCTTTTGTGTTGTTGATTGCATTTTCAATTCCACCGGCCATATCTATATGATTGTCCTTTAGCATGATCATATCATACAATGCGTAGCGGTGATTAAGTCCCCCTCCAATCATTACAGCCCATTTTTCAGCCAATCTGAAATTGGGGGTTGTTTTTCGTGTGTCCATTAATCGCGCAGAGGTTCCTTTAATCAATTGACAAAGCTGATGCGTATAGGTAGCAATACCACTCATGCGTTGCATGCAGTTGAGCACCAGACGTTCTGTAGAAAGCAACGAACGAGCTGGGCCTTGAACAATGAAAGCGATGTCACCTGGCTTGATGGGATCACCCTCTTTTTTTTGAAATGTTACAGTTAATGCAGGATCGTAGAAATGAAATATTTTTTCTGCCAATTCCAGCCCGGCAATAAGGCCGTCAGCTTTTACGAGCAATTTTGCTTTGCTAATACAATCATCAGGAATGGCTGCCAATGAAGAATGATCTCCTTCCCCAATGTCCTCCTTGAGGGCTGATTTGATAAAGTCATTTATGGCCTCTTCAGTGAGATAAAATGGTTTTATCATTCTTTCACAAAGCTGATTTCATGAATCAGGTAGGTGGCGCTTACTTCCTTTACCAGCATCAATACATTGTAGCTGTCGTTGCCGCTTATGTACCTGCCTATCGCAAACTGTTGCCCACCTTTGGAGGCTCCTTTGTGTACGATTGTGAAACTTGTAGGTGGATGCTTTTTAAAGAAGTCTCTAAACACAAATTCAGATTGCGCTTTGCTATAGGTATTAACATTGCCCTCAATATTGATTTCAATATTCTGATTCAAATACCTGGACATTTCTTTAGCGCTGCCTGTTTTGATTACATCACGGATGGGATCAAAAATTGCATCCTGGGCAATGGCTTGGTGTGAGGCCATAAAAAACGCAAGCACCGCTACAATTCCAGCAATTTTCACACTCCTGTACTTCATTTCAAATGTTTACTGTCCAAAATTATGCCATTAAATGACATCCCCTAAATTAAATCTATTATTCCAGAACCTAACACAGCGTAAAAGTGTAATTGACTTGAATAGGGCAGATTATCCTCATCAGAAGGTTATATTTGCGGCCAATACAAGGCAGTATGAATAAGAAAGTTTTACTCATGATTTTGGATGGGTGGGGCATTGCAACCAACAAACAAGCTTCTGCAATAGACCAGGCCCAAACTCCCTATATCAATGCTTTATACCAAAAGTACCCACATAGTAAGCTGGAGGCTTCCGGCCTGGCGGTAGGGCTTCCGGCAGGGCAAATGGGAAATTCTGAGGTTGGCCATATGAATATTGGGGCCGGGCGAATTGTTTATCAGGATTTGGTAAGGATCAATAAGGCAATATCCGAAAAGGAATTAAATAAAAATGAGGTCTTGCTTGATGCTTTGCGCTATGCCAAAAAAAACGGGAAGCGAGTTCATCTTATAGGATTGGTTTCAGATGGGGGTGTTCACTCACATCTTGACCATGTCAAAGCCATTTGTTCTATAGCCAATGATCAGGGAATTAATAATTTGTTTGTTCATGCTTTTATGGATGGAAGGGACACGGACCCAAAAGGAGGGGCAGGTTACCTGAAGGACTTGCAAAAACACCTGAATAAGACTACTGGTAAGCTGGCGAGTATAGTTGGAAGATATTATGCCATGGACAGGGATAAACGATGGGAACGTGTGAAGGTAGCCTACGATGCCATGGTTAATGGCGCGGGAGTAATAACCCAAGACCCCATTGCTTCAATAGAAAAATCTTATGGCAGCGGAGTCACAGATGAATTTATAAAGCCAATCATCGTCACTGACGATTCAAATCAACCACTTGCTACTATTCAAGAAGGGGATGTAGTGATTTGTTTTAATTTTCGTACAGATCGGGGAAGGCAAATTACTATGGCGCTTACCCAGCAAAATCTCATGGAGTACAACATGCATATGCTGGACCTTTATTATGTCACTTTAACCAATTATGACGATTCTTTCAAAAACGTAAGAGTGATTTTTGAAAAGGATAATTTGAGTAATACCCTAGGGGAGGTGGTGTCTAAGGCAGGTAAAAAACAAATCAGGATTGCAGAAACGGAGAAGTACCCTCATGTCACCTTCTTTTTTTCTGGAGGACGCGAAAAACCATTTGAAGGGGAATCCAGAATTTTATGCCCTTCACCTAAGGTGGCTACTTATGATCTGAAACCAGAGATGAGTGCCAGAGATATCAGGGACAAGATTATTCCTGAGCTGGAGAAACAATCGGCTGATTTTATTTGTCTCAACTTTGCCAATCCGGATATGGTGGGGCATACAGGTGTGTTCAGCGCGGGGGTAATTGCGTGCGAAACTGTAGATCAATGTAATGCATCGGTAACCGAAGTTGCTTTGAAAAATGGTTACGATGTTATCATTATTGCTGATCATGGCAACGCAGACATGATGATTAATGAAGACGGATCCCCCAACACGGCACACACTACTAATTTGGTGCCATGCATTTTGGTGTCAGATCATTACAAAGGAAAGCTGCAAGATGGAAAGTTGGGAGACCTTGCGCCCACTATTCTTCAACTAATGGGAATTCCTATTCCTGCAGAAATGAATGGCAAGGTATTAATTGAAAAATAATGAGATTTTCTTTCATCGTGATAGCCTTGGCAGCTCTCTTTGTTTCTTGTCAAAAGAATCAGACTGTAACCAAAAACTACTTTGATATAGATAGTTTGATCGATAACCAGTTAATCTATCTGAGGGAAACAAATGCATCGTTGACTAAGACGGCCTCAATTGATAAAGATCAGGATGAAGCTACTTTTAAACCAGATAGTGCAGGATGGGCAAACGAACTAGAGGCATTTCGCCATCTTGATATAATCAATAAATCCATTTATGTGGATGCCTACGAGATAACCGATGGAAAAAAAGACGAAAACAGTAATCTGATTGTTCGAAACTTTCAAGCCACAAGAGAAATCCCTATAGAATATTTCAGGATCTACTATCAGGATTCTCCCAAACGAATCAGGAAAATTGAGGCCTCTTTGAGTGAACAGAACACATTGTACTTTACAGCGCGTACATTTTCTATGGAATTGGAGGACGTAAAAGATAAGATGGTGTTGAGTGCTTATAAAATAAGAGGCATTCAAAAAATGATTCTACGCGACAGTGTTACTTTTCAAATATCATCAAAGGTTAATTATTAACCTTTAAGATTATTTTTTGATATGGCGGAGCAATTGAAAACGGAGGAGGAAAAACCAAAAATTAACCGGTCAGGGCTTCAGAAATTAGTGGGTGTTTTTCGATTTGTAAAGCCCTATCAATGGACACTGTTTGCCGGAATCTTTTGCCTGATGTTGTCAAGTATCACATTGCTTTCGTTCCCCTATTTTGCTGGTAAGTTGCTTGATGTAGCATCAGGAAAAACCGGTTTTATACTTACGAGTATCAACCAAATTGCTTTAACGCTGGTGGCAATTTTGATTGTCCAAGGGATACTTTCATTTATAAGGGTATATTCTTTTGCCATCGTAAGCGAAAAGACGCTGGCCGACATCAGGCAATCCGTTTATGAAAAAATGCTTTGGTTACCACTTACATTTTTCGACAAGAGAAGAGTGGGAGAGTTAATCAGCAGGATCACTTCCGATGTTGGCATACTGCAGGATGCTTTTACGGTTACTTTAGCGGAGTTGTTAAGACAAGTGGTAGTGCTTATTGCAGGCACGATAGTCATTTTTGTTTTGACACCAAAGCTTACACTTTTCATGTTGCTTACTTTTCCGATTTTGGTGCTGGCCGCTTTGTTTTTTGGAAGATTCATTCGAAAGTTATCTAAAAAAACACAAGACCAATTGGCATCCACCAATGTGATTGTGGAGGAAACATTACAATCCATTAGCGTGGTAAAATCATTCACCAACGAATTGTTTGAAGCCCTTAGGTATAAAAAGTCATTGAGTGAGGTGGTAAGAATAGCATTGCATGCTGCCAAGTACAGGGGCGCATTTATATCCTTTACTATTGTGGCATTATTTGGAGGCATTGTAGCAGTAAGCTGGTACGGTGCTTATCTCGTTCAGGCCAATGAAGTTACTGTAGGCGAGTTATTTTCTTTTGTCCTGTATACCACATTTATTGGTGGGTCTATAGCGGGTCTTGGAGACATATACAGTCAATTGCAAAAATCCATAGGCGCATCAGACAGAATAATGGAAATACTTGCAGAAGAAGATGAGTACAATGATGGTGATGATGGTATTAAGTTGAAAGGACAAATTCAATTTGAAAAAGTAGAATTTTCTTACCCAACGCGAGCGGAAATGCCAGTACTGCAAAAGATCGACTTTAAAATTGGGGCAGGGCAAAAGATTGCCTTGGTAGGACCAAGTGGTTCAGGGAAATCTACCATTACGAGTTTGCTATTGAGGTATTACCAGCCCAATGATGGTCGGATTTTAGTAGACAACATGGCTATTGAAAATTATCCTTTATCTGCTTACAGGCGAAATCTTGGAGTTGTTCCACAAGAAGTGGTTTTGTTTGGAGGAACCATTAAGGAGAACATAGCTTATGGCAAGCCAAATGCCAGCAACGAGGAAATAGTGGAAGCGGCACGCAAAGCCAATGCGCTTGATTTTATTATGTCTTTTCCTGAACAAATGAATACTGTGGTAGGAGATCGGGGGATCAAGTTATCTGGAGGTCAGCGGCAACGGGTGGCCATTGCAAGGGCGATACTTAAGAATCCGTCTATCCTTATATTGGACGAGGCAACGTCTTCACTGGATATGGAGTCGGAGAAACTGGTCCAGGAAGCACTGGAAAATCTCATGGAGGGTCGCACTACCATCATCATTGCGCATAGGTTAAGTACTGTAAGGAAAGCAGACCGGATACTGGTAATCAAAGAAGGGGTGATTGCAGAGTCGGGTTCGCATGATGAGCTCACAGGAGAAGACCACGGTATATATAAAAACCTACTGAAGTTGCAATTTGACCAGGAGTGATGCTAAGAATTCAAAGCCAAATACTGAAAGAGTCGAAACTCAGATCAACCTCAAGCCGATCGAAAATTTTAGGGTTGTTTTTAACCCATTCACATGCCTTGTCCTACTCTGATATTGAGAGGGAGGTGGGTGCTAGCTTTGACCGGGTGACCGTGTACCGAACTTTAAAATCTTTTCTCGAAAAGGGTATAATTCACAAAATCCTGGATGATACAGGAGGCTTGAAGTACGGGCTTTGCGATAATCTATGCTCTTATTTGAAGCACCAGCACGACCATGTCCATTTTAAATGTACTCAATGCGGTCAAACCAGCTGCCTCAACATGGTGGAAATACCAGGCTTCAATTTACCTAACGGTTATAAGGTGGAAGAGGTAAATCTTCTCATTCAGGGGATGTGCTCTAGCTGCGCTTAAAGGGGGTTTCCTTTTAATAATTTGTAGTATTAATCATCCGTGTAAGTTTTGAGGATTAGTTTATATTTGCAGCTATTAGAAACTTTAAATTGGTGATTACCGATAGATCACGATCGATAATCACCTTTTTTATATAAAACGCGAAAAACGGCCAAATGCTTCTATTCTCCCTGTTCAGAAATAATAATCAGGCTGAGACGATTCTTTTCGCGGTATTTGCCGTGGTCATCATCCTCTTTCTGTTGATTGATCTGGGTGTTTTCAACAAGAAAGCACATAAGATATCTACAAAATCGGCCCTATATCAATCAATTTTCTGGGTCATTGTCAGCACCGCATTTGGATACCTTGTCTATAAGTTTGATGACAGTGGATCAGAGGCAGCACTTGAGTATTTTTCTGCTTATCTGACGGAATATGCGCTTTCAGTGGATAACATCTTTGTTATTCTTCTCATTCTAAAGTACTTCAGCGTTAAGGAGGAGTACTACCACAACATATTATTCTGGGGCATATTAGGAGCTGTGGTTTTTAGAGGTGTTTTCATTTTTGTTGGAGCTCTTTTGATCGCCAAATTTCACTGGATACTGTATGTCTTTGGCGTGTTTCTTATCTACTCAGGTATAAAAATATACTTTGAAGACAGTGATGAAAAAATAGATCCTGAGAAAAATCCCATCCTCAAACTTTGCAGAAAGTATCTGCCGATGACCAAGGATGACATGGGCGGAAAGTTTATTGTTACCAAACCGAAGTTGATGTTTACTTCGCTGTTCCTGGTGATCGTATTGATTGAAACGACCGATTTGATATTTGCGGTTGACTCCATCCCTGCGGCTTTTGCCATCACACAAAATGAATTTCTTATATACACGTCCAATATTTTTGCTGTATTGGGGCTAAGAGCGATGTTCTTTTTATTAGCTGGTATTATTGATAAGTTCTATTTGTTACAAAAAGGACTTTCCATTATTCTCTTTTTCATAGGTGCAAAAATGCTAATGGAGATTTTTGAAATGCACGTTCCGGTATCGCTATCTTTCTCAGTGATTCTACTCACTCTTACCGGGTCCATTGTTTTCTCGGTCATTATTCCAAAGAAAAAGAAATCAGAAGAACTGCTCTAGTGATCGAGTGATTCTGAGAATAAATTAGAGGGGAGTATTTTCATCAAAACGGGCAGGGTAAGATAGCGTTGTGGCAAAGAAATGATGACAAATGTGGGTATTGTTTTTAGTACCGTAACCATCAGTTTTTGAATCTGGGATTTTTCCTCTTCGGTTAATTCGCCCACTTTGGCTTTTCGCAGCAACTCCATTAATTTTTTGCTTTCCCTGACCTCGCCAATAATCCTGTTCTTATTGCTTTCGGCCAGTTTGGTAAGTCGCCTTATAAATCTTTCGCTGACTTCATTGTAATCTTGTTTATTCTGCAAATAGCCTAATTCTTCCCAATGTTCCAGTACGAAACCTTCGATGGCAATCATGCTGTTCTCCAGGTCTTCATCCTTGAAGTCGAGATATTTACATAAGCGAGTTAAAAACTTGTTCTCCTTTTCTTCTACTTTCTTGTCAGACCAAATGGTGAGAATGGCCATTTCCAAAAAGTATTTTTTAAGCAGCCAAGAGTTATTGGTTGGAAGATTGATGACTTCCACCTCTATACCGCGTTCGAAAATTTCAATTGCTTCTTTCTTTTTCTCTGGTGGTAATCCTGCGCTTTGCAAAAAGAAATCAAGCAGCTTCCGCTCTTCAAATTCTATCTTTTGATTGGCATGGGCCGCTGCCGCAATAATCTTTACAACTGAAAATCGAAGTTCCTCCCGTTCGTACTTGAAGAAATCTGAAACGATGCGATCAGCATTGGTGTGTATCCACTGGCCAAATATGAAAATATCAAGAAATAGCAGGCTGTTGTGAAAAAACTGTGTCCAGAAGTTGCCACTAAACTCGACTGTCTTTTCAATTCTTTTGTCCAGGATTTTCTCCGCCAACTCCAATCCGGTTTTTCTTTTGCCAAAAAATGTTTTTGATGGTGTGGCCAATTCAGGAAATACATTGTTATAAAAATTGGCAATACTGTCCAGCGTTTTAGCCATCAGCTGTGATAGATCTTCTGGACTACTGATAGGCTTATCATGAAACAATAATGAGCTGCTGATCAGACTCTCGGCCAGCAGTAATTTCATTTTATCTTTCTCGTCCCAGTTTTTTTGATCAGGAAAATCAAGTACTTCTACGGCATGACCATACATCAACCCAGTAGGCTGGATGACACGATAAAGGGAATGTTCAGGATGGGTAGATTTTCTTTTTTCGGAAGTCAATTCTCCCAGAAGATCTTTTCTGAATTCCAGATATTCTTTTAACCAGCCCTTTTCACTTGGCTTCATCCGTAGTTACGTTTGAGTTAGAAGGAATTTGAAAAGTTACTGAAAAAACGAATGATATCCAGTCTGGATTTATATCATGGTTTAGGAAGCCCTGTTTTCTCCAGCTCTTTGGCCGTTGCGATTACTCTGATTTTTAAATTTTCTTTATAATCGTCCAATCGCTTTGCCACTTTCAAATCTGATGTGCCTATTATTTGAGCGGCAAGAATTCCTGCATTTTTGGACCCATCCAGCGCAACTGTGGCTACAGGAACACCTCCAGGCATTTGAAGTATGGATAGAATAGAATCCCATCCGTCAATGGAATTGGAAGAATTAACGGGCACACCAATTACAGGAAGTGAAGTCATGGATGCAACCATACCAGGTAAGTGGGCTGCCCCTCCGGCTCCAGCTATGATTACCTTAAGTCCTCGGGCTCTGGCAGTAGTTGCGTACTCAACCATTCGCTCAGGCGTACGATGGGCAGAGACAATGGTGATTTCAAATGGCACTTCTACTTCAGTGAGAAAATCAGCGGCCTTCTTCATCACCTTGAGATCCGACTGACTGCCCATGATGATTCCTACTATTGGTTTACTCATGCTTTTACTTTCAGGTTGTCTTTTACAAAGTTGGCTTTCTTCCTTAAACTTTCCATGTCGTTGTCCACAATAGTTACATGTCCCATTTTTCTAAATGGTTTTGTGATTTTTTTCCCATAGAGGTGAACGTGAACGCCCTCAATGGCTAATGCCTTCTGCATGCCTTCATACATCGCCTCACCAGTAAAACCATCTTCTCCCAGTAAATTTACCATGGCACTGGCCGAACGCAAACGGGTGCTTCCAAGTGGTTGGTTTAAAATTGCTCTAAGGTGCTGTTGGTATTGAGATGTTTCGTTGGCCTCAATGGTTTGGTGGCCGCTGTTATGTGGACGAGGAGCTACTTCGTTGACAAGTACATCTCCCTCTTTTGTCACAAACATTTCTACCGCCAATATGCCCACTAAACCAAGTCTGTCGATTACATTGCGCGCAATGACATCTGCCTTCTTCTGAATCTCTTCACTTATTTGAGCAGGAGAAAATAAATATTCTACCAGATTTTTTTCTGGATGGAAAACCATTTCAACAGCAGGATAGGATACAACATCACCCGATTCATTTTTGGCCACAATTACTGCAATCTCCTTGTCAAAATCGATCAGCTTTTCCAATAGCCCTGGAGCGTCAAAGGCTTTTTCGAGATCTTTTTCGTTTCGTAGCATTTGTACCCCCCTTCCATCATACCCCTCTTTTCCCAACTTATTTACAGCAGGAAGAAAAGCGCGATGATTCATAACCTCCTCTTTGTTTTCAGTAAGTACAAATTCAGATGTTGGAATTGAATGATCCTTGAAAAATTGTTTTTGTATCCTTTTATCCTGGATCAACTCAATAATCGCGGGCTGAGGAAAAACTTTTTTACCCTGTTTCTCCAAAGCTGCAAGTGCTTTGGTGTTTACGTTTTCTATTTCTATTGTAATGAGATCACATTTTTCCCCAAACTTTATCACCGTATCATAATCGGTCAGTTTTCCTGTTTGAAATTCAGCAATTTGACTGCAGGGCGCATTAGCGTCCGGATCTAATACTGAGAAGGAAATGTTGAGATCAATTCCTGATTGGATAAGCATTCGGCCTAGTTGTCCACCACCTAAAATACCGAGCTTAAAATTGTTTTGATAATATTGAGGCTTCATGTAAGCCGCAAACCTATAAATAATTTACGGGACGGGAGCTATTGTTACTAACTGTATTTGACAAGTTTTGCCTTTGCCACTACATCATTAAACTCAATTTTGGCCTGACGAATTGAGTAAAGGAGCAGGCGTACTTCTTTGACATGAACCCTGCCGTCTGCCTCTGACATTTTATAAAGATGAACGAAAGCATTGAGTTTCTGTTCATCACTACAAAGGTTTAAATAATCTATACCAGCCTGATAGATTTCTTTTTCCTTTTTGTTCAACACACCTTTTTCAAATTCAATTAGCGTTTGCTCAGGAATGGCTTCATGATTTTTGACTTTGTTCAAAGTGTCGTTTTCACTTGTTTCGACAACGCCATCCGCATTAATGAGGAGACGCATAAGGTAAAGTACACCCAGGTGGTAATTCTTATCTTGGCTCATAAGTTATTAAACCCATAAATATAATGAGAATCGGCACTTATGAAAGAAATTGAGTTATGAAAAGACTTGATAAACAATAAGCGCAGAGAAATAGGCAAGGGCGGTCATATATGCAAGCTGCATCATCGGCCATTTCCATCCATTGGTTTCTCGTTTTACAATTGCCAAGGTACTCATGCACTGCATGGCAAAAGTGTAAAATACCAATAACGAAAGACCAGTAGCTTTTGTAAACCTGGGTCCTCCTGTTTCAGGGTTTATCTCTGCCCGTAACCTGCTTTTTATGGTCGTTTGATCCTCCGTATTCCCCACACTATAAATGGTGGCTATAGTGCCTACAAAGACCTCTCTGGCCGCAAAAGAGGTAATTAGAGCGATTCCAATTTTCCAATCATAGCCCAGAGGTGCGATAGCCGGCTCTAAGGCCTTGCCAATAATACCGGCATAAGAATGCTCTAGCCGATAGGCCATAATTAAATTTTCACGATCTGCAGCTTCTTGCTGATTATTCTCGATCTGTTTATCAATCACACTTTCTGCAGCATTCATTTGTTCAGTCGGGCCGTAGCTGGCCAAGACCCACAGTACGATTGAAATGGCAAGAATCACTTTCCCGGCTTCAAACACAAAAGTTTTGGTTTTGCTCACAATGGTCACACCAACGTTTGACCAATTGGGCATCCGATAGGTGGGCATTTCCATTATGAGATAACTTCTGTCTTTTGACTTAACCAGCCACTTCATGGCTAAAGCAGATAATATGGCAGCCAGAAATCCTAGGAGATATAAGCCCATTAGGGCAATACCTTGAAAATTAAAAAAACCAAATAGTTTATCGTCTGGAATAATAAGCGCAACCAATATGGCATATACGGGTAGCCTTGCAGAGCAGCTCATCAAGGGTGTTACAAATATTGTGATGAGTCGATCTTTCCAATTCTCAATTGTACGTGTAGCCATAATGGCGGGGATAGCACACGCCCAGCCAGAGATTAGAGGTACTACACTTTTACCACTCATTCCAAATTTGCGCATGATTTTGTCCATCAAAAAAACCACGCGAGACATATATCCGGTTTCTTCAAGAACAGCTATAAAAGCAAACAGAATGGCAATTTGAGGGACAAATATCAAAATGCCTCCTATACCCGGGATGATACCCTGTGTAATCAAATCAAAGAATGGACCTTCTGGGAAGGTATTGTTCAACAAATTACTAAGGTTAGCAAACGTTGAGTCGATAAAATCCATTGGTGCCTGGGCCCAGGCAAAGATGGATTGAAAGATTAAAAACAGGATGGTAAAAAATATGAGATAACCCCATATTTTGTGTGTTAATACCTTATCAATCCTGTAAGAAAACCGCTTCCATTCAGAATCGGCATTCTTTAAAATCACTTTACTCAGTAAGTCCTGGATATATTGATAACGGATGATTGTTTCAGCACCTTGATACTTGCCTTTAAAAAATCCGTATTGTAACGCAGTCTCATTAATGTATGATTTTTCTTCTTTGCTCAAAAAAGTCAGATGATCTACTTGTTGTAGATACTGATAAGCTTCATAGTTGGACTCAAGGCTGAAGTGCTTTTTAATATCCTCTACAGCCGGAAGAATTTCCTTATCAATTGGATATATCTTTTGGGAGGAAACAGGAATAGTGCCAGCCAACGTTTTTTTTAAACTTTGAATGCCTTGTCCGGAGCGGGCATTGACCAATACAACAGGCAGGTCAAGTGATTGAGCAAATTTAATCACATCAACACTTTGGCCTGATTTTGCTGCAAGGTCTACCATGTTCAGCACTAAAACAGTAGGTATTCTCAAGTCAATCAACTGAGTGAGCAGCAGCAATGAACTCTGAAGGTTGGTGGCATCTGCTACCAGAATTACCTTGTTTGGAAAATGTTGATTGCGCCTGTCAGAAAAAATTTCTGCTACTATTTTTTCATCCAAGGACCGTGGATAGAGACTATAAATGCCTGGTAAGTCAATTATTTCCGCCTGGGTATCTCCATTGAGCTGGCAAATACCAGTTTTCTTATCTACTGTCACCCCAGGGAAATTTCCGGTTTTCTGGTTTAATCCTGTTAGCTGGTTAAAAAGTGATGACTTTCCTGAATTGGGCTTCCCTGCTAATGCTACCTTCAACCTTTTCACCTGGAATTAATTTAGAATCGAAATCATGGCCGCCTCGTCAAGGCGCAGGGTAAGATCATACCCCGAAACAGTTACGCAAATGGGGTCACCGAGTGGTGCCTTAAAATTGTATGTTACTACCGAACCTGGTAATAAACCCATTTCCAGGAGCTTATTGGAGAGCTCTTCATTTGTAAAGCCTGCGATTACGGCTGTCTCACCAGGAATCATCTGGGCTACACTTTTGGCCAGATCTGCCACTTTTTATTTAGATTAAATTTAAACTGCGTGAAGATAATTGTTGGGTGGAAATAAACCATGTTTACTTGACTGTTGTTGATCTATTAGATGGAAAAAAAGAAAGAAGGCCCCGATAAAGACAAAAAACCAAGCAACTCTAAGGTCGTGAAGGCGGCTCCAGAGGAGGTTAAGGATGGCGAGTATGGAGGGTTGCCATCTCGTAATTTAAAGAAGAATCTTGGATGCGGGGGCTAGTATTTAGATGCTTTCAGCATAAAAAACCCGTTTGACGCGCTCGCTGGTGTTGGTTAGTATTTCATAGGGAATTGTGTTGGCCTGCCTTGCCACCTGTTCAATGGGGTGACCCAATCCAAAGATGATCACTTCATCGCCTTCAACAGCCTCTGATATTTGAGTTACATCCACCATGGTCATGTCCATACACACGTTTCCAACTACAGGCGCGTGCTTACCCCTTATAACCACCTGGCCCACGCCATTGCCAAAGCTTCTTGAGTAACCATCAGCGTATCCAATGGCAATTGTGGCGATCCTCATGACCTTTTCTGCCCTACCTCTTCTCCCATAACCAATTGTTTCTCCTGGGGATATTACCTTAATCTGAGATATTACTGTTTTAAGGGTGGCTGCAGATTTCAGTTTGTTTTGAACAGTTTCGGACGGATCGATTCCATAAAGTCCAATTCCCAACCTTACCATGTCAAACTGGTATTGCGGAAACCTCAAAATACCACTGGAATTGAGAAGGTGTCTCAGTGGAGTAATTTTAAGCTTCGTCTTAATGCGTATCAATGCCTGATCAAAGGCGGAGGCTTGTTCTTTGCTGAATTCGTCATGACCGGCTTCGTCAGCTCCAGCCAAATGCGAAAACACAGAAGCGATCACCACATTCGGATGCTCTGAAACCATTTTAGCTACTTCATCCAAGTCCTTCAATTCAAAGCCCAATCGATGCATTCCAGTATCTATTTTCAAATGGATTGCGCATGCCTTGCCATCTAAATAGGCTATGAGGGATCGGAGAAGATTGAGGCTGTAAATTTCTGGCTCAAGGTGATGCTCCAGCATAATGGGCCAGCTGTCTTCGCTGGGGTTCATCACCATGATGGGCAATCGAATGTGATTATTTCTCAATTCTACACCTTCATCAGCGTAGGCCACACCCAGATAGTCGACATGATGATATTGTAATAAGCTTGCGATTTCCTTGCTGCCACTGCCATAGGCAAAGGCCTTTACCATCACCATTAGTTTTACATTGGGTTGCAACAGACTGCGGAAGTAGTTGAGGTTATATACCATCGCCCCTAGATCGACTTCCATAACGGTGCCATGCACTTTTTTTTGAAGGAGCTGCACAATTCTTTCAAATTGGAAAACCCGAGCCCCTTTTACGAGAATAGCTTCATTGGCAAACAGATTCCAGTCTGTGTTTTGAATAAAGTCCTCCGTTGTCAAATAGAAACTTTTATCAATTTGTATTTCTGCAAAAGATGATTGATGGGAATGAAAGCCAAACCCAATGCCAATAAATTTCTGAATATTTTTTTCCTTGATAAGGCTTGCTACCTGCTTGGATAGTGATTCAAGGGTAATACCTGACTGCAGCACATCAGAGAGTATGAGTGTCTTTTTAGGCATGTTAAGGCCTTCCAAAAAATCTAAACTAATGAGAAGACCACCTAAATCATTATTGTAAGAGTCATCCACTACCTGGCAATGATTGATTCCTTGTTTCAACTCCAGACGCATAGGAATCGACTGAAGCTGATCAATTTTTTCCTGAATTTCTACTTCAGTAAAGCCAAAGTGCAGCAACAACATTACACAATGCAAAACATTCTGTCGGTATGCTTTATTTTCAAATGGGAGCGAAAGTGTGATGTTGCCTAATAGTCCAGAAATTAAAACAGAATCATTATTAATGTACTTAAGTAAAACATTTGCTCTCTCATTTTGACCCCAGCTGATACATTTCTGAAAAGGTTTGCAATGCTTTGCAAAAGCCTCACTGACCTCAGAATTGTCGTTGCAGTAGATAATGACTTCACAAGTTTCAAATAACTTAAGTTTTTCATTAAGTTTTTCGCTAGTTGAAGAAAACCCCTCATCATGAGCGGAGCCCAGCGTGGTAAAGATTCCGATTGTGGGTTGAATAATTTTTTGTAGAGATGCCATTTCTCCAGGCTGAGAGATGCCGGCCTCAAATATTGCCATCTCATGCTGGTCATTCATTTGCCAGACTGAAAGCGGAACACCAACCTGAGAGTTATAACTTCCCGGATTTTTTACGCAATTGTATTTAGAGGTTAGCATTTGATATAACCACTCCTTCACAATCGTTTTGCCATTGCTTCCGGTTACACCAATTACAGGATAAGAAAATTGATTTCTGTGGTGGGCAGCCAAAAGGTGGAGTGCATTTATACTCGAGGCTACTTTATGAAAATTGGCATCCGGGTACTTGGCTATATCCACATCTCGCTCCACAATGAATTGTCGAATTCCTTGCTGGTAAGCAGAGAAAATGTGATTGTGGCCATCATTTCGTATGCCTTTAATAGCAAAAAAAAGACTGCGATTGGATGCCAAAAGCTTCCGGCTATCGATGACCAGATGTTCTATTAGTTCATCATGGGCCAATTGCAATAATTGACCTTTCAAAAGACCTGGAAGCTGAGCAAATGAGATCATACTTAGTATAACCGGGCGCCATTAGGAACCGGTTTGTCGATAGTGGTTAATACTACATTGCCATCTTTATCTGGAAATCCGGTAACCAACACCTCTGACATAAATGTGGCTATTTGCTTAGGGGGGAAATTGACTACGCAGGCCACTTGTTTGCCCACGAGCTCCTCAAGTGAATAGACTTGGGTTATTTGAGCGCTTGATTTTTTAACTCCCAATTCTGGCCCCAAATCGACCCAAACCTTGTACGCAGGCCTTTTGGCCTCCAAAAAGGCCTCCGCACGTACAATAGTTCCCGATCTTATATCAATTTTATTAAAGTCATCCCATGTAATCATAATCAAAATTTCATAATTTGTGCTTCCAAACTTAACTTTGCCCCTTAGGGCACAAAAGAAGGTATGGTTGATATAAATAGCAAGTTACCGTTTATCCTTGTTCTATGCACCGCTAGCTGCATATGCTTATATCCTAATGATGCAATTGCACAGGAGAATAGTCAGCTTTACAATCATTTTCAGGAGCCCAGTTATCAGGAGTTGAATCTAAATGAGGACAAACCTCTCATTTATGAACTCAACGACAGCAAGTCAACCAAGACTAAGCAAATTATTAAGCGCGATACTGTGGCCATCAATGCCGCCAGAAACAAAGGAGCCAGCAAGCAAGCCGAAAAAAATGAGGGAGACGCACTTTCCTTTAACTTCCTTTATTACATCATTCAGAAATACAAGATTTCTGACATTGTAGATCAATAACAAACATTCTGCTAAGAATAAGTTCAATCATTTTACTCTTTGGCATTTGTCATGCAGTTGCGCATGCACAGTACTTGGATAGCATAAAAAAAGAATTGGAACAAATAAACATTTCATCCCTTCGATTGAGACAAAATGTAATGCCAATCATCAAGAGGTTTGGGTATGCATCCCATCAAATGGATTCACTAAACTCAGTAATTTCTGAATTCGATTCATTGGCTTTAAACAAAGTAGAAAATATCATCTCAACCTACGGATGGTTGGGTAAATCAGAAATTGGTGAGACAGCCAACTCAACACTATTTATTGTTATTCAACATGCTGAGGACAATCGCGTTCGTGAAAAGTTTTATCCATTGTTGGAAGCATCCGTAAACAAGGGAGAGTCCAACCGATCAGACTTAGCTGCCATGCAAGACAGGATACTGGTTAACAACGGACACAATCAACTTTATGGAACCCAATCTAAAAACGATGGAAAGTTATTTCCAGTAGAAGATCCAAAACGGCTTAATAAAAGGCGGAAACAAGTTGGCTTAAAAAAAATTAAAGCCAATCTGGATTAATTGTATTTTACATAATGCTCCCATTTCTCGATAACGCCTTTAAAATCATCGGGAAGCTCTGAATCGAACTCTAATCTTTCTTTTGTAATGGGATGTATAAATCCCAGCGTCTTAGCATGAAGGGCCTGGCGAGGCATAATCTTAAAACAGTTGTCTACGAATTGACGGTATTTAGAAAATACTGTTCCTTTAACAATCTCATTTCCTCCATAAGTGGCATCGTTAAATAATGGATACCCAAGGTATTTTAAATGAGCACGGATTTGATGGGTTCGACCTGTTTCCAGTTTACATTCGATAAGGCTCACATACCTTAGTGTTTTTAAAGTCTTGTAATGCGTGATGGCTGTGCGGCCAAAGTCTGCATTTGGAAAAGCTGTGGTGATTCTTCTATCTTTTAGACTTCTACCCACATTAACATCAATGGTGCCTTGCTCAGGATTGGGCTCGCCCCAAACCAACGCCCAATAAGTTCTTTCTATACTATGATCATAAAACTGTTTGGCCAAACCTGTAATGGCTTTTTCTGATTTGGCAATCACCAAAAGCCCTGAAGTATCCTTATCGATTCGGTGAACAAGACCGGGCCGACCTTCGTTTCCAGGCATTTCCGGAAGACTTTGAAAATGATAAGTCAATGCATTGACCAGCGTGCCACTCCAATTCTGAAAAGCAGGATGCACTACCATTCCAGCGGGTTTATTCACCACCAGTAAGTGTTCATCTTCATATACAATATTGAGTGGTATGTTTTCAGGTTTAACTTCAGTGTCCCTCGGAGGTTCTGGAAGAGAAATGGTAATGACATCGTGGGGACGTACTCTGTAATTGGGTTTAATGGTATTGTCATTCACCTTGACAAAGCCTCCATGAATACCGTCTTGCAGTTTGCTGCGGGTAACATTGGGAAGACGTGTACTTAAAAATTTGTCAATACGGATCAGACTTTGCCTTGGGTCTGCAACAATACGATAGTGCTCAAATAATTCATCGTCTGCATCATCTTCGAAATTATCCATCTGTTCCATGAGGCAAAAGTACACAATCAAAAGAAATGCAAGAGAAATCATTTTGAGGAGACCGAATAGTCGCCAGATATTAACTAACAGCGTAAGCACTATAGAATAGTTGAATATTTGAACCTATTTTTACTCCGTTAGGTAAAACGTAACGATTTTCTGCGATGAATTCATTTGCGAAATATGCTTTGGTATGCTTGCTGTTTCCTGTAATCGGTTGTTCACAGCAGGAGTCCAGATCTACCCTTTTCGAAAAAGGCTTAATCAGGGGAAAGGTATCTTTTGACTTGGAAGAAGCTTCAGGCCTGGTAGCAAGTTATGCCAACCCTGATTATTTGTGGACTGTAAATGACAGTGGCAATCCAGCAGAGATATTTCTAATCAATGGCAAGGGAGAGATTGTGATGGTTTGTAAGTTAGAAAAAGCACACAATCGTGATTGGGAAGACATTACTATTGGCCCTGGTGCCAACGAAGACACTAAATACTTGTACGTTGGAGAAATTGGAGACAATGACGCGAAGTATGATTATAAATATTTATACAGGTTAGCAGAGCCTGTATTCAATAAAGACAAAAAGATAACCCTTGATAAGTACGACACCCTAGTGATCAGTTTGCCGGATGGTAAACGAGATATGGAGTCGATCACCATTGATGAGAGTACCGGTGACCTTTACATGATTTCAAAGAGGGAAGAGCAAGTTAACCTTTACTATGTTTCGGCCTCAGCGCTAATACCTAATGACACAATAGTGCCAAATAAAATAGGAGTGCTACCATTTCATAATGTTGTCGCAGTTGATTTTACTGCCAACGCCAGAGAAATATTGATAAAGTCGTATGATGAAATATACTATTGGAACAGGCCGGATAGCCTTTCCATCCAGCAAATTTTAATGACCGAGCCAGTATTACTCAATTACAAACGAGAACCACAGGGGGAGTCCATTGCATGGACATTGGATGGTGATGGGTTTTATACTTTGAGCGAAAGCGTGGACAATGAAAAAGCAAAACTTTATTTCTATAAGAGAGCTAAATAAGCACGGGGCGTTTTCTCAATATTTCCCTTACCTCCGGAGGTCCGCTAAAATGGTTTCCAATAAAGTCATCTAATATTTCGAGACTCTTTGCGGAAAGGAGTTGCATGATTTCATCCTGAATTTCACCACTCAATGCATACGGAAAACCATTAATGGTCATGTCGGATCCGTTGCACATGGCGTAAATCGAATATTCAGCGGAATGGCTTACATCAGTTTTAGCTACAATGCATTGTGAAAGTGATTGTTGAAAATCAAAATCCGGATTGCTGTTCTGCTCCTGTACTCTGTTTTGCAAATGCTCTTTCATATAAGCCTCTATTCGTTCACGCGACTCTTCCGAAAGCTCCAAATGCATTTTTCCTGCACATGAAAGACACATTGCATACTCAAAAATAATTTCCTGAGTACCCAAAGCAGGATAGTTTTTGATGGCCTTTTCCACCATATATTGTTTGTCTGCAAGCGATTCATTGCACATCATGCAGGTGGTGAAGGGCTCTTTGGTTTCCGAATTAAAAAAAGATTTGGGTATGGGTAAGTTTGATTCGTATTGACTCATTAGGTGATCCGATCGATGAGGTTTAATGTATAATCTTTTAGTGCACTCTTTTTTTCTTCAGACACATCTAGCTTTTCAAGTTGAGACAAGCCACGTTTAAAATAGAAGTTAATTCTTTTTTCCGTGTGAGCACTTATCTCTAATCGTTCATAAATGGCAGTAATCGCTTTTACTTTTTTCAATTTATTAAATCGCGTTGCGGAAATCCATTCATTGAGTTCTTTTTTGTCTTTGCTCTTTGCATGTGTGAGGGCGGTAATGAGGAGGAAAGTCTTTTTGTTGGCGATTATATCTCCTCCTACCTGTTTTCCAAATTTTTCACCATCTCCAAAAACATCCAACCAATCATCTTTTAGCTGAAACCCAATACCAATATCTACTCCAAAATTGCGCAGCGCTTTTTGGTCTTTAACAGGAGCATGTGCAAGCATTGCCCCCAACTCCATACTAAAGCCAAGTAATACGGCAGTTTTTTGGCGTATCATTTTGATGTACTGCTCTTCAGTTACCGTTTTCATGGTTTCAAATTCCATATCCCACTGTTGCCCTTCACATACTTCAGCGGCACAGGCGTTGAATTTGGAGAGCACCTCCCTGAGTAGTTCCTTTTCTACCTTTAGCAGCTGATCATAGACTTTGACCAGCATTACATCACCTGCAAGAATGGCTGTGTTGATATTCCATTTTTCGTGTACCGTTTTCTCACCTCTTCTCAAGGGAGCCTTGTCCATAATGTCGTCATGTAGCAGTGTAAAATTATGAAAGGCTTCAACCGCTGTAGCAAGTGGGACAATGCGTTTTGTATCATTGCGATACAGCGAATAGGAAAGCAGCGCTAACAAAGGCCTTAGCCGTTTGCCTCCTAAGCTCATGATGTAACGGATAGGATCATAAAGGGAAGAGGGAGCTGAACCAAATTTTTGTTTTTTAATTTCTGCTTCTATCCAGGGGAGATAACGATTGTTCATTCCAATAAGAGAGTAGTATTAAATTTCGATTGAAAGGTCAATTAGCCTTCTGTCAATGTCTGTTTTTTTAATTCTCACATTGACCTTGTCACCGAGTCGGTATATTTTTTTTCTTCTTCTGCCAATTACTCTGTAGTTGCGTTCATCAAATTCATAGAAGTCGTCTTTCATGTCTGCCAGGCGAGCCATTCCTTCACATTTGGTTTCGATGATTTCAATGAATACGCCAAAGTCAGTGACACCGGTAATAATACCTTCGTATACTTTATCGGTGGCCATGCTCATAAACTCTACCTGCTTGTATTTGATGGAAGCACGTTCTGCATCTGCTGCTCTTTTTTCACGTTCAGAAGAGTGCACACACTTCTCTTCATAATCTTTCTTGTTTACCGATTTGCCACCATCAAGGTAATATTGCAACAATCGATGAACCATCATATCAGGATAACGCCTGATGGGAGAGGTAAAATGTGTATAATGAGGGAATGCCAAACCGAAATGACCTTTGGCGTCTGTAGTATATTTTGCTTTGGCCATCGCACGTACAGCCAGTTGCTGCAATACGTTTTGCTCCGGTTTACCTTCAATTTCACTCATTAGCTGATTCAATGAACGAGAAACAGCCGCCTCTTCGATGTTTACCTTATGACCAAACTGTTTGGCGAATTGGGCAAAGTCCATCACCTTTTCCGGATTGGGATGGTCATGCGTTCTGTATACAAACGTATTCTTGTCTTCACCTTTCTTCATTCTAAAAACATAGGTAGCCACTGCTTTATTGGCCAGCAGCATAAACTCCTCAATCAATTTATGAGCATCCTTTCTTACTTTAGTAACAACCTCTAAAGGTTTCCCTTTTTCATCCAGCTTGAATTTTACCTCTGTGGTTTCAAAGTTAACAGCGCCTTTTGCAAATCGATCTTTTCGCAATTTCAAGGCAAGGTGATTGAGTAACTGAAGTTCTTTGGCCAATTTACCCTCACCACCCTCAATTAATTCCTGAGCTTGTTCGTAGGCAAATCGCTGATCTGAATGGATAATAGTCCTTCCAAACCATTCATTATAAATTTTTGCTTTGTCATCCATTTCAAACAAAGCACAAAAAGTAAGTTTGTCTTCATTTGGGCGAAGTGAACAAAGCTGGTTGGATAATCTCTCCGGAAGCATGGGCACTGTTCGATCTACCAGATACACTGAAGTGGCTCTGTCAAAAGCATCCTTGTCCAGGGTAGTTCCAGGTTGCACATAATGGGTAACATCGGCAATATGAACACCAATTTCATAATGACCGTTTTCAAGTTGTCGAAATGAAATGGCATCATCGAAGTCCTTGGCATCTTCTGGATCAATGGTAAACGTAAGCACATCTCTGAAGTCTCTTCTTTTTTCTATTTCATCTTTAGAAATTTCATCTTTGATGTTTTCAGATTCTTTAAGCACTACCGGGTCAAACCGAAAGGGAAGGTCGAACTCCGCCATGATGGAATGAATCTCAGCTTCGTTTTCACCGGTCTTACCCAGGATCTCAATAACTTTAGCCTCAGGATTGCGGTCGGGCATAGCCCACTTGGTCACTTCAAAGACTACTTTATCGTTGGTCTCAGCATTGTTGATGTGCTCTTGATGAACAAAAAAATCCTGGTAGATTTTTTTGAAATCGGGCACGATGAATGAGAAGTTGGGAGAAACTTCAATTCTACCTACAAAACGATTTCGACTTCTTTGAATTACCTTCGTTACTTTTCCTTCAGGACTCGCTCCTTTTCTTGTGGAGAAAATACTTATCTCCACGATATCTCCGTGAATTGCAGATCCGAGATCGCGGGATTTTACATATATATCTTTTTCTTCTCCCTCAACGACCACATAAGCAAACCGTGGATTTACATGATCAACTACACCGGTAAGCGCAACGGATTCTTTTGCACTACGGTATGTGCCATTGCCAAGTTGTTGAATCTTTCCTTCTTCTTCCAGCTGATCCAGAATCCGGTAAAGATCAGTAATTAGTGTTTTCTTTTTTATGCCCAGCTTTTTGGTAATCTGTTTTGTACTGTACGCCTTACCTACCATTTCTTCCAACAGGGCCAGGATAGAAGAGTAGACACTACTCTTCTCTTTTCTATCTTTCTTGTCTTTAATCTTCTTAAATTTTTTCTTGCTCATTCGCGTGTTTAATATTTTGTTCGGGCATTAAGGGAAGCCCTTTCAATCTCAGGTATAGCTGGGCTACAGCAATAACATCACCAACGCAGTAATCTGAAATTTTGGCTAAATCTTTTTCTTTATAATAGACTTCATTGACCTGACTGCCATCCATAACACCTTTGCTGGAGGGAATGTTAAAGATAGCGGCCAAAAGATCCAGGGAAGTGTAATGCTTGTAATCACCAAATTTCCATAGCTCAAGTGTATCAAGATGAAGTATGTCCCATGGCTTTTTGCCGGTGAGATTTAAAGCCTCTGGCAGTGTTATACCGTTAATTAACATCCTCCTACTCATATAGGGGAAATCGAATTCTTTTCCATTGTGTGCACACATCCTTACAGCTGGCCCCAGTTTCTCAAGTAGTTGCTTGAATTCAATCAACAATTTCTTTTCATCGTGGGAGGTAAAGTATTTGGTCTTTAATCCTAATTCTCCCTTTTCATTTTCAGTAAACATCCCAATGGCAATGGAGACTATTTTCCCAAATTCGGCATAGATGCCTGCCCTGAGATGGAATAGCTCCTCATCGGTTTGGTTTGAATCTTTCTTTAGGAAACCGGCTTTTCTTGCCCACTGTACTTTCAGGCGATCATCCAATTGCTTATAATTTTCTGAGATCGCAACAGTTTCAATATCTAGAAAAAGGATATCTTTTAACTCGGCATTCATGGCTGTAAGTTACGCTAATCCGTGTTATCAAACTGTATTTGTGTATCCTGAAATTATTATCCTTTTATTTGTAATGTCAAATATTACAGTTTTTCTCAACCATGATTTCCTTTAAACATAAAGTATTTTTTGAGGTAGCGCAACAACTGAGCTTTACCAAGGCGAGTCAAACTTTATTTATTAGCCAGCCTGCAATCAGTAAACATATCCGTTTGCTGGAAGAGGAGTATAAGACCAGCTTGTTTGAGAGAAAAGGAAATTCCATTACGCTTACAGAAGAAGGAGCAATTTTATTTGACTTTATTATTCGAGGTCAGGAATTGGAAAAACAGCTTGAACTGGAACTCAATACTTTTCGAGAACCTTCTCAAATAAAGGGAGATTTAAGACTTGGCGCAAGCACTACAGTGGCCTTGTACATTGTGCCTCCTGTACTTTCCGGATTCAGAAAAAAATATCCGGATGTAAAGATCAGCTTATTTAATCGAAACAGTGAAAGTGTATTGATGGCACTTAAAAGTAAAGAAATAGATCTGGGCATTGTGGAGGGGAGAAGTAAAATTGGTCAGGTTAAGAGTCAGCATTTTCTTACCGATGAAGTGGTTCCGGTATGCTCGACCCGAAGTTCGCTGGCAAAAAATCCTAGACTGGATATCAAAGACCTGTCATCTGTACAAGTTGCTTTAAGAGAAAGGGGTTCTGGTACACTTGCCGCACTCAAACATGCGCTGGCAGGTAAAGGCGTCAAAATGACTGACCTGGACATCAGTATGCGATTGGGAGGAACGGAGGCACTGAAAAACTTCCTTTTGGCTGATGACAGTCTTGGGTTTTTGCCTGCCCGAGCGGTGGTTAAGGAACTAACCACCGGAGAACTGGTTCGGGTTTATATAGAAGGCCTGACCATCACCCGTCAATTCTATTTTGTACAGCGACATGGCGATGAAAACAGGGAACTCAACGCCTCCTTCATCAAATTTGCCAAAAATCACTATAACATTAAGTTATAGCTAATAATAAATCTGTATTGGTTTAAGAATAATGGCCCTAGTAGCTTAGTGCTTTCATTATTGAACTTAATATGGTGGTTGTCAAAGAAAAAAAATCTCTCGTTTCATTTCTGCAATGCGCTGGATGTGATCGCTCCTACTCAGTGGAAGAACTTCAGACTTATGCGGAATGCGAAAGGTGTGATAAAAGCCCGCTGGTAGCGCATTATGAGTTGTTGGATGGGTTAAGCAAATCCGAGATTAGCCAAAATGAAAGATCAATGTGGAGGTACAGGAGTATGCTTCCTGTGCTTGAGGATCGCAATATAGTGTCATTAGGGGAAGGCTGGACACCTTTGCTAAAGGCCAACCGTCTGGCGGATAAATATGAACTCAATGAATTGCTGATAAAAGATGAGTCGGCCAACCCGACTGGGTCTTTTAAAGCACGTGGTTTAAGCATGGCCGTTTCCAAGGCCAAAGAACTTGGTGTTGAGAGATGCATTGTTCCTACTGCGGGTAATGCAGGAGGTGCGTTAAGTGCTTATTGTGCCAAAGCTGGTATGCAAGCCATTGTGGTGATGCCTCGCCATACACCTGAGGCATTTAAAAAAGAATGCAGGTACTTTGGTGCAGAATTAATTGAAGTGGATGGCCTCATAAGTGACTGTGCCCGCAAAGTTGCTGAGATTAAATTGAAAACGCCATGTTTTGATGTTTCTACAATGAAGGAGCCCTATCGGCTGGAAGGAAAGAAGACAATGGGCTATGAAATTGCAGAACAAATGAACTGGACTTTGCCGGATGTGATTCTGTACCCTACTGGTGGAGGAACAGGGCTTATTGGTATGTGGAAGGCATTTCATGAAATGAGGGAGTTGGGTTGGATCACTGGACCTTTTCCAAGAATGATTGCCGTACAGTCTGAAAACTGCAAACCAATATTAGAGGTGTTTGAAGGAAGGTTAGACACTGTTAAAAAATATGTAGGCAATCCCTCCTTTGCCAACGGACTGGCTGTGCCCACGCCTTTCGCAGAAAAAATGATTTTGAATGTGCTTCGTGAATCAAACGGAACAGTGATAGCTATTACTGACGATGAACTCAAAATGGCAATGAAAGAAATTGCTTCGTTGGAAGGTCTTCTGGTTTGTCCTGAAGGGGCTGCACTTTTACCAGCGATGAAAAGTTTGCTGAACAGCGGGATAATTAAAAGGACTGAATCTGTGCTGATGCTAAATACAGGCTCAGCGTATAAGTACTTATGAGTGTAAAATACCTTCTTTGTCCAGTTCTTTGATAAAGGTCATGTTCTCTTCCCGAATGGCGTCTGGAACAAAAAGAAAGCGTTTATCATAAATTTCTTCACCAACATAATAGCTTACCCAATACTCGTTGTTAAGGTGGAAGACTGCAGGATCGATGGGTTCTATTAATGCGGATTTGTTGGCAGGAATGGTTTGCAAAAAATGACGAAGTACTGAAGTCTTTTGTTTTTCACCTTCTTTCTCTCCATATCCTTTGCTTGATACAAGTGTATTCTCAATCGGAAATTGATTTTTATTGATCAGATAAACTTTCCAGGCACTTTCTTCGCGATCTTCTTTCACTACAGCTATTGTTACATTTTTTACTTCTGGAAATTCGATGTCATTAATCATAGTTATTGCTAAAATTTTTGAATAATATTTCTTCTGCCAGTTTCCCTTGAGGCGTAAAATCTATTTCATGCAGCGCATGTGTGGAGTGGGGATACCATTTCCAAAAATAGGCTCCGGCCATCCATTGCTTTTCCCAAGCAGATTTAAAAAAAGCCTCATAACATCTTGCCTGAGTTACTGTTGACGATTTTGCCGTTCTGTTTTCTTGAGGCCATTTCCAGGGTTCGATGGCAGCATCTTCTGTACTCCGGTACCCGATTTCAGTAAAGATTACAGGTTTTTTGTATTTTTTATGAATTTTTTCTACTGATTCTAAATGACTAGACCAGCTGCTGATCAGTTCCTCAGTAGTTGGATTGTTGATTTTTGCTAAGGAAAAATAAGCTTGAATTCCAATGTAATCGAGAGCGTCCCAAAACTTTATATTCTGATATTCTTGATTAAAGTTGGCAGCGTAAGTTAGTTTGCCGGAGTAGACTTTACGTATTTCCTGAATAAGAATTCTCCACTGTTGTTCATGCGAAGAGGCAATGGACAGCTCGGTGCCGATACAAAATATTTCAATGTGATTGGTTTCAGCCAGTTGTGCATAGTGAACAATGAATTTTCGATAGTTGGCGAACCACTCTTCCCAACTTTTATCATCGATCATTTTGACTTCTCCCGGCCAGCTGTTTCTGATCCAAAGATGAGGTTTCAGTAAGGTTCTGATATTGGACTTTCTTGCCAGCTTGGTAGTTTCCGAAATGCCTTCATCTGATTCTCCCCACCAGGCGTGATTGCTATGGGTATTCATTGTAATGACTGGGTCGCTGGGACTACTTTGCCAGGCGAAAGGGGTTTGAGAGATCCAATCGATATTATTTTTTAGGAGTGGAATGAATTGGTTTTCGGTTACAATTTGTCGCCCTCCAACCCAGCATACTCCTCGTTGCTTATGCTCTTTGGGTGAGTCCGAGTTTTCATGGAATGGTATTGCAAATCTGGCAAGCAAGCCAAAAGAAACTAATGCTGATCCGAAAAGTAGGAGTTTAAACTTCACTAACTCAATTTACGATCTCCATTTGAAAAAGCGATGTAATATTTTTGAGAAGTGATGCTTTTACCAAACGTAAATCCTGTGGGCTCCCTAATTCGAATTCCATGGAGGTGACAGCTTTGTCATCTATTCCACAGGGTACGATATGTTTAAAATAGCTCAAGTCGGTATTTACATTAAATGCTAACCCATGCAACGTCACCCATCTGCTTGTTTTCACGCCCAAGGCGCATATTTTCCTGCTTTTTTCTGTGTTATCAGGATCAATCCATGCTCCAGTAAGTCCTTTTATTCTTCCTGCTTCAATTCCGTACTCTCGTAATGTTTGGATTACTGCTTCCTCTAACAGCCGCATGTATTGGTGAATGTCAGTGAAGAAATTTTCCATGTCGATCACAGGATAAACAACAATCTGACCGGGTCCATGATAAGTAATGTCCCCGCCACGATTAATATGAAAGTAACTGGCATTGATGGTGTAAAGTTTATCCTTGGGCACCAACAGATTATTTTCGTCTCCACTTTTACCAAGTGTAAAAACATGAGGGTGCTCACAAAAAATCAGGTAATTAGGAGTTATCTCCTGCTGATCATCGGCAATATCTCTATTCCCTTTTTTAATTTTGAGAATTTGATCGAATAACTCAGTTTGATAATTCCAGGCTTCGGAATATTCCTTGAGACCTAAATCAATAAATTGTGTTTTTCGATTTATTCGTGGATTCACTTTATCTTTTCTAGTTCACCTTTGATATAGGTGATAACATCAACAGGGTCTGGATCAACGTTGTTTTCTTTTGCCACGTAGTAAGATATCCAATCCGTAAGGTGAATCAGATGGAAGTATTGTTCAAGAAGTGAAGCACCCTCTGCCACAATGTCTATGATTGGATTGGATTTCTTCTCAAATACCTCACGACAAATTTCCATTCGCTTTTCCACCCTCACATGGTCGTGATCGGTATATAGGTAGATAACCTGACACTGAGATAACACATTGGCTGGATTAACCCAACCTACAATTTCATTATGGTTCATTTCAGGGAATGTATTCACATGAGCCAAATGCTTAGCATTTTCATTAAGCTGATTTTGAAAGCGCACAGCCATGGCTTCAAGTCGTCCGTCACAATAAATGATTGGGAGTTTACCAGTGATTTTTCTGGCAATTAATTCAGCCTGCGCCTGAATAGCCTTTTCTCCCCGATCAAGGTATTCAATGGCGTTTTGAGTTTCTTTTATAAAAGCTGCTCCAATGTGGTTGGTATGGTACAAGGCGTAGAGCAACGAAATCATGGAATAACCCAACATGGCTCTTGGGCTAGACGAACCAGCGGGCATCTGAATATAGTGGAGGTTATACTCTTTAGCTACCTCGAGCATTTTGCCCCCCGAGGTGATACAGATAATATGAGCTCGTTTCAATAAAGCCTTTTGTATGGCTGCTAGTGTTTCCTCTGTGTTGCCACTGTATGAACAAGCTATGAAAAGCGTATGAGGGCTCACGAATTGCGGAATATTGTACCCCTTGTTGACCGAAATGGGTATTGGAATCCTGCCAAAAGTAAGCGATTCGATAAGGTTGGCTCCGATACCCGATCCTCCCATACCCGAGATAAGAATATTCCGAATATCACTCCCTGGCCTTACTAAATCTACGGCTTCACCAATGCGTAGGGCATCTGCAAGTTGAAGTGTAAAGCCCTCTATCAATTTTTTCATTTCTCTTCCTAACTTAAGCTTCAAATGTAGCTGCATGACAGATAAAATCAAAAGAGGAAATGAGGGTGAAAATTTGGCAGCAGCCTTTTTAGTACAAAAAGGTTATAAGATAAGGGCGCGCAACTACAGGTATAAACGCTCTGAAATTGATTTGATTGTGGAAAAGGACGGCTGGCTGATTTTTGTAGAAGTAAAAACCAGAAGTTCTGTCGCTTTTGGCTATCCCGAAGAGTTTGTTGATGAGAAGAAGGCTGAAAAGATAATGGAAGGAGCGGATCACTATTTGATTGAGGTAGATTGGAATTCCAATGTTCGCTATGACATTATTTCCATCACCTTAAAAAATGGAACTCATGAGATCGTTCATCTTGAAGATGCCATTCACTGACCTTTGCGGTTGATGTAGACCTCTTTTCCCTTCTCATTCCATTCACTGCGAACAAAGGGAGTGAGTTGGTGATCAAATGGGTCTTCAGGAAAAATAATGATCTTTTTCCGTCTGCCTGTATCGTAATTCTCAATCCACTCACCCACCTTATTGTCCCATTTGTATTCCCCTGTAACAGCTATTGTTCCGTTTTCGTGGAATTGGTAGTAGTAGCCTTCCCGTTCACCAAATTCAATTGGAATGATTTCTTTAATTTTTGTTCGCTCCACGGGATCGTAGTATACAATCAGAGATTCCTTGGGCCAGCCCTTGTAATACTTTTCCTTGTCTACTAATAAACTTTGTCTGTCGTATTGCATCCAGCGGCCATGTTTGGTGCCTTTGTAATAGATGCCTTCTTCCAGTAATAGATCACCTTGCATTTTTCTGTAGGGTCCATGCAATAGCACCCCTTTAGAAGGGTCATAGTTATTGGATTTTCTAATTTCCCTTCGAGTAAAATCATACCAGTAAATGTCTCTTACAAACCGGTTTGGCTTGTCAGGAGTCTTGAGATAATAGAATAATTCTACTGTTACCCTGTCGCCATATCCCTTACGGGTAAATCCCTTTTTGGTCTTTATACCGTAAAATACTTTTTTCTTGGGTTTTTTCTTTTTGGTAACGATAGGCTCATCAATTTCTTCATCCAATTCCAACAGTTTGAAGGGTTTGTCGGTGTCAAAAGTAAATTGACCTTCCACAATGCGCGCCTCCTGTCCGGGTTGACTGAATGCCAAAAGTGGAAGCAAAATGCCAATAACTGAAAATAAAAAGGGGGATTTCATTTAAACTTAATTTCTCTACCCGATTGGAGAACGAAGTTAATAAAAAAATATTCTTATGTTCTTCAAAAAAAAAGGTCTGCATTTGAAGCAGACCTTTTATCCATGTGATTAATGATTATGATACCAGCTCTACACTTCTTTTTATAAATCGGGTAAGGTCAGCGCCAGTCAACATATTTTGCGAAAGCAGGGCAAGATCGTAAGCTTGTTTTGCCAATTTAACCTTTTGATCTTCAGTTTCTGCCTTCAATACTTTTTGGATTACATTGTGATTGGCGTTGACTGCTACGTTGTAGCTATCAGGCATACTGCCCATAAAGGGCATTCCACCACCGCCAGTTTTGGCCATGTCTTTCATTCTCCTCATCCATTCACTCATGGTAACGGTGACGGGCAATTCTGCTGGCGACATGGACTCCACAGCAAGCGTCATGGCTTTGTTATTAATGGCTTTTTCAAAAATTTCCTTAATCTGTTCTTCCTCCTCTTTTGAAAGCACGCTATCAATTTTTTCATCTTTAGCAATCAGCTTATCTATAGTATCGCTGTCTACTCGCTTAAGCTGTGTGTTTTCAAATTTCTGTTCAAGGTTGCTTATGAAATGACTATCCAATACACCATCCATTAACAGCACATCGTAATACTTGTCTTTGGCCATTTGAATGTAAGTATCCTGTTTGCCAGCATCTGATGAGTAGAGATAAACGACTTGCTTGTCTTTGTCTGTTTGGTTGTCCTTTACTTTGTCTTTGTATTCATTGAAAGTAAAATAAGAACCATCTACGTTTTTCAACAATGCAAAGTCTTTTGCCTTTTCATAGAACTTCTCATCGCTGATCATTCCGTATTTCACAAAAATATTGATATCATCCCACTTCTTTTCGAACTCTTTGCGATCTGCTTTGAACATCTCACTGAGTTTGTCAGCTACTTTTTTGGTAATGTGTTGACTGATCTTCTTTACGCTGGAATCGGACTGTAAATAGCTTCTTGAAACATTAAGCGGGATATCGGGTGAATCCAGTACACCATGCAATAGCATCAGGAAATCAGGAACAACATCCTTTACTTCATCGGTAATAAAAACCTGGCGAGAATACAGTTGTATTTTATTTTTCTGAAGCTCAAAGTCATTCTTTACTTTAGGGAAGTATAGAATTCCTGTAAGGTTGAATGGGTAATCTACGTTGAGGTGAATCCAGAAAAGAGGATCTTCAGAAAACGGATAAAGCTCTTTGTAGAATTTCAAATAATCTTCATCCTTGAGATCTTTAGGAGACTTTGCCCAAAGTGGAGAAGGATTGTTGATGATTCTGTCAACTTTAACCGATTTGAATTTGGGTTTGCCCTCTTTGTCTTCACCATCGGGCACACTTTCTTCTTTGGTTCCGAATTTTATTTCTACAGGCAAAAACTTGCAGTATTTTTCAAGGATACCTTTAATTCTGAACTCATCTAAAAACTCCTCAGAGTCTTTGTTGATGTGAAGGATGATGTCGGTTCCTCTTTCTTTTTTTGTAGCCGGCTCAATTGAAAATTCGGTAGAACCATCACAGGTCCACTTGGCTGCCTCTGTTTCACCAGCAGTGTAAGAGCGCGAAATGATTTCTACATTTTCGGCCACCATAAATGCCGAGTAGAATCCCAATCCAAACTTTCCAATGATGTCTTTTGCGTCTCCTTTGTCTTTGAATTTTTCAACGAATTCGGTAGCTCCGGAGAATGCGATCTGGTTGATGTATTTCTTTATTTCTTCCGCGGTCATTCCAATACCGCGGTCGCTAACTGTAATTGTTTTCTTCTTTTTATCAAAACTGACCTCTATACGCGTTTCACCTAGTTCTTCTTTAAACTCACCCAATGATGCCAGTTTTTTGATTTTTTGAGTAGCATCAACTGCGTTACTCACTAATTCCCGCAGAAAGATCTCATGATCTGAGTAGAGAAATTTCTTGATAATGGGGAATATATTTTCGGTATGAATAGAAATGGTACCTTTTTCCTGCATGACTCGTTAGTTGTTTAAATGAAGCAGTTATTCCAAATATTATTCCATTCACATAAAAGGTGACAGGATGGCAGATATTTTGGGCTTTTAATAATTTACCTACTATTTGGCATAACGTCCAAATTGCCTTTTGCTTATACGCGTCTCAAAAGCATAAACAGCAAAACTCCCCCACTCTCCTAATGGCTGTTTTGGAGGTGAGTGTTCTCCCTTAAAATTTCTTTGTTTACTTTCCATTTGAAATATCTTGGGACCTTTCGTGATTTCCGATTCACTTCAAAAATTGTCGAATAGTAGAGCAGGAATTTCTGTTTTGATCGCCTTGTGGGTGATCATCCAGATTGTTGCTTTCGTACATTTTGGTGTACGGCATGGTGTAGACTCGGAGCGTTATATTCAGGTGGCACAATCAATCACAGTCGGAAACTGGCCAAAGGGAACGGATATTTTTTATACAAGTTACTGTTTGCTGATTGCAGGATTTCAACTGCTGGGGCTAGCTCCTTCGTGGATTGTTTTGCTGCAGCTCGTTTTATCAGCGGTTTCAATAATAGGCATATATGCTACTGTAAAATCAATTAGCACCAATAATTTGGTGCCATGGATGGCATGTCTGCTTTATGTAATGTGGTTTAAGTTTCAGCAGTGGAACCTGATTGTTTACACCGATTCACTTTTCACCAGCATGGTTATTCTATCCGTTTGGGTTGTAATTACAGCGGATAGCAGACTGAAGTATGCAATAGCTTTGGCAATGATTGTATTTACTACATTCATAAGACCAACGGGGATTGGTTTTTTGTTGGCTATTTCATTTTTTCTTTTGTATGATAAACTCATTCAAATCAGGAGTAAATATTTTACCAGACTTGCCATTTTATTCCTTTTTCTGGTACTCGGGGGTATAATAATTAATGTCGTTCTGAAAGATTTTATCCATTCCTTTCTATTGAGCTATTCAAATGCAGAAATAATCTATCCCAAAATTAGTTTGGGCATCCTGCCTCCGGATGATTTGATTATTCCGGGAGATCATTACGAACCATTGCTTCAGCTTTTGCTTTTTGCGATTTATAATCCAATTTATATGATTAAGATTTCTGTGATGAAGGGGGTTCTCTTTTTTGGTCATGTTAAGCCATACTATTCAGTATTTCACAATTTACTTGTAGCACTTTATCTTTTTCCTATTTATGGATTTGCGATCTCCGGTGTTAAACAGATTAGTGAGAAAAGAATAGTGCTCTTCATGATAACATTTGTTGGGTTTAATTTTCTGATGGTATCGATTACAAGTGAGAATTGGGATGGGCGTTTTTTGTTGGCAATATTGCCGTGGGTCTTTATACTGGCGGCCTTTGGGATTACGCAGTGGCTGCAAAAAAAAAGGACCCTCGCGGGTCCAAATGATATTAATAAATAAGATTGCATTAAGCAGTCAGTACTGGCTGGCTTAATTCAATTTCTTCACCGTCTTTGTTTAGATATTTACACTCAGTCACTCCAAGCGATGTATCCTGTACCAGTTCTACCCATCGTTTGTATTTAAATAACCACTTGGTTCTTCTGGACAAGATTCCTGCGGTGAAGTAAGCAAAGAGATAAGGATGCAGCGCAAGCACTAGGTGCTTTTCATTCTGTTTCACCAACAAGAACTCAATGTTCTTTTCAATGATATCAGACACCAAGATAGAAGCGGTGATTGTTCCTACTCCATTACAAGTTGGACAAACTTCTTTTGTTGCAATATCCATTTGAGGACGTACGCGCTCCCGTGTGATCTGCATCAGTCCAAATTTGGAAAGCGGAAGCACAGTATGCTTGGCGCGATCAGCATTGGCCATTTCATCCTTCATGGTTTTGTGAATGAGACGCTTGTTCTCAGCACTCCTCATGTCGATAAAGTCGACCACGATGATACCACCCATATCGCGCAGGCGAAGTTGTCTGGCTACTTCTTTTGCAGCCTCCAGGTTTACTGATAAGGCAGTTGTTTCCTGATTTTCTTCCCGATTGGATTTGTTTCCGCTATTGACATCGACCACATGAAGGGCTTCTGTATGCTCGATGATCAAATAACCTCCCCCTTTTAGGCTTACTGTTTGGCCGAAGGCAGATTTGATCTGCTTTTCAACGTTGTAATGTTCGAATATTTTAGCCTTGCCGGTGTAGAGTTTTACAATTTTCTCTTTATCGGGGGCAATGGTCCTAATGTAATTACGAGTTTCCTCAAAAATCTTTTTATCATCTACGTGGATGTTGTCAAACGATTCGTTGAGGACATCGCGAAGAATTGATGAGGTCTTGCTGATCTCTCCAATTACCTTGTCGCGAGGGTTGGCTGTTGCCAGTCGTTTAATTCCCTCTTCCCAGGTTTTAGTAAGATTGCGAAGGTCTTTATCCAGTTCGGCCACTTCTTTGCTTTCGGCCACGGTGCGTATGATGACACCGAAATTTTCTGGTTTGATGGATTGTATCAGTCGCAGCAGACGTTTGCGTTCATCGCTGCTGGTGATTTTTTTAGACACGCTTACCGTGTTGCTAAAAGGAACAAGAACCAGGTAGCGGCCTGGTATGGATAACTCGCACGAAAGTCGCGGCCCTTTGGTGGAAATGGGTTCTTTTACCACCTGTACCGGTATGACCTGACCTTTGGAAAGCTGCTGGGATACTTTCCCGTGCTTGTCAATGTCTTTTTCTAGTTGGAGTTTGTCCAACCGGCCACCGGTAATCTTCTTTGCCCGGACTAGTTTGGTGAATTTTTGAAGCGAACCATATTGCGCGCCCAGATCCAGATAGTGAAGGAATGCATCCTTTTCGTACCCAATATCTATAAATGCAGCGTTAAGTCCCTGAACGACCTTTTTTACGGTGCCCAGATAAATATCACCAACTAAAAACTTGCTTCCTTCCTCTTCGTGATGGAACTCTGCAAGATTCTTATCCTTGAGAAGTGCTATGCGACATCCGTTCTGAGTTGCGCTAATAATTAGTTCGTTACTCAAAACTTTAAAATTGGATGTGTTAAAAAATTACATCAAATACGGGGATGTATTACTTCTTCTTGTGTCTGTTCTTTCTCAAACGCTTTTTGCGTTTATGAGTAGCCATTTTATGCTTTTTTCTTTTTTTACCGCTTGGCATACAAATTTCTTTTTGTCCCTACGTTTCGGAACGGTTTAACATTATTTTAAATCCTTCAGATAAGAATCGGCAGCAGCTTGTACTGCAGGGTCGTTATCTAATTTTTTCACCAGCTCAAACTGTTCTCTGGCTTTATCTTTTTCCTTTGTGTTCATATAGGCCACACCTAATAACAAATGACCTTGTACGTGGTTGGGGTAGACAGCCAAAAGTTCTGTCAACCGCTCCACAGCTCGATCATATTGTGCCGACTGGATCGAGAGCATGCCCATGTTGAACATTGCCAGTTCGTTAGTGGGGTCCTGTTCCAAAACCTCCCTAAGCATCATAATCCCTTGCATGGGGTTTTGTGAACTCAGGTAAGTCATTGCAATCTTGGTCTTTGCATCCAGATTTGTCGGATCTGCTTCCAGAACCTGGCCAAGAAAACTCCTGGTTTTTTCGGCCATTTCGTTTTGCTTTTTTGGGTCTAGGGCAAATGTGTAGGCGTCATAATAGCTATTTCCAGCTTTTATAAGGCTTTCCTTGTTTTTAAAGAACGATGCGGCTTTCTCAGCAAACCACGCTGCGCTGTCAAATTGGCCCGCCTGAGTATACAGGTTTGCCAAAGAGTCGGCAAAGATAGCACTTTTTTCATTTCCAGATACTTCTAAGTATTGGGCATTCAAGGAATTAATGGATTGTCTTAAAGCTGCAGGTGTAGTGGTATGAGGGTCTTCAGCAGTTGCAGTGCCTTCCTCAGTATCCATTTGACTCTCATTTTCAACTACCACTTTGGGCAGTAAAAATAAAAGCCAGATAACAACCGCACTGGCTACTACAAGGAGGATACGTGTTTTTAACATTACTTTAATTAGTAGTTAATGGACAAGGCCAAGCCTTGTGGAGTGAAGCTATTTCTCTGCAAGTTGTTTTACTTTCTCACTGTTTTTGATTTTGTTGACGAAAATCTTGGCAGGTTTAAAGCTGGGAATATAGTGCTCATCAATGATGATGGCTGTGTTGCGGGAAATGTTGCGAGCAATCTTCTTTTTTCTCTTTTTGTTTACAAAACTTCCAAAGCCTCTGATGTAGATATTTTCACCGGAAGCCATTGAAGATTTTATAATGTTAAAAAAGGCTTCTACAGAATGAGACACATCAGCTTTGTCTATTCCGGTCTTTTCAGCGATTTGTGCGATAACGTCTGCTTTGGTCACGTGGGTAACGTTTAAGTATTCTCAGTTTTCAGGATCGCAAATTTAATCCAGAAAGATCAATCACAAAATGAAATCTTTGATAATCACCTAGATGTGAATTAAAAGTGCTCAACTTTCACCAAACATTAGGATGTTAAATGCGGTTTTAAAGACCTTCGCAGGGCGAATAGTTTACCTTATGGGCAGTAGAGATTTTTCTAAAAAAATTATCGATTGGTACCTTCTTAACCCCCGGGATTTGCCATGGCGCAAAACAAAAGACCCATACCGAATATGGTTGTCAGAAATAATCCTTCAACAAACACGTGTAGCCCAGGGGCTGCCTTATTATCTGCAGTTTGTTAGGAACTTTCCTAACGTAAAGGCACTCGCCAACGCTCCACTAGAGAAAGTGTTAAGGACATGGCAAGGGTTGGGTTACTATAGCCGCGCCCGCAACCTCCATGCCTGTGCCAAAGAGATCGCTTTCAAATACAATGGTAAATTTCCCGATACCTATAGCAATTTGTTGACCTTGCCCGGAATTGGCAGCTATACTGCGGCAGCCCTATCTTCCATTGCTTTTGATAAACCCGATGCTGTCGTAGATGGCAACGTTTTTAGGGTTTTGTCCAGGATATTTGGCATTCAGGAAGATATCAGCTCTTCAATCGGCAAGAAAACTTTCTACAACAAGGCACAAGCACTTTTGGACCCCAAGCAACCTGGAACATTTAATCAGGCAATTATGGAGTTTGGGGCATTGCATTGTACGCCCAAATCCCCAGGCTGTGTTGATTGTATTTTTGCATCGGGTTGCTATGCCAACAAAAACCAGATGCAGGCACTGCTGCCTGTAAATAACAAGAAGGTAAAAGTTAGAAACCGATACTTTACCTATTTTATTCTTATGAAAGGCAATAAAATGGCTTTAAAAAAGAGAGAAGGGAAGGACATATGGAGCGGTTTGTATGACTTCTATTTGATAGAAGGGTTGAAAAGGAAAAAACCGGAGTCGATTCTCAGTGAAGACCATGTGCTAAAGACAATTCGTAATAAAGCAACAATTGTATCTCAAAGCGAAGCATATAAGCATATTCTCACCCACCAGCGGATTGAGGCAACATTTGTAATACTGTCACTTTCAAGGGACTTTTTAATTAAAGACCTCAAGGGGATTAAAGGATTGAAGTTTTACTCCTCAAAGGAGATTTTAGCTTTGCCAAAACCTGTGCTGATATCTCGTTTTTTATCAAAAAACGGCATATTAGAGTAGCCGGAAGAAATTTGGTATTTTTGTAGTCCGGCTTTAAAACATATGGCAAGAATCCTATTAAATTGAGGATGACCTGTCAAAGGCGGAAGCAAAGCGTAAATTCTTCAATAATATGTCAGGAGTAAACAAAGTGATTTTGGTAGGACGACTCGGTAAAGACCCTGAGGTGCGTCATCTGGAAAATGGTGCAACGGTGGCCAATTTTAGTATGGCTACATCAGAAACCTACAAGGACAAAACGACTGGAGAACGCAAGGAAATAACTGAGTGGCATAATATCGTACTGTGGAGAGGGCTTGCTGATGTTGCAGCCAAATACCTTCACAAAGGCGACATGGTATACATCGAGGGTAAATTGCGCACCAGATCCTGGGAAAAGGACAATGTAACCCGCTATACTACTGAAGTAGTGGGAGATAATATGACCATGCTTAGCCCGAAGTCTTCCGGGGGGTCTTCTGATTACTCTCCGTCAGCTGCTGGCAGTCAGCAAGGAGGAAATGACGATTACAGACCATCGGATACTTCCGATGATCTGCCTTTTTGATGTTGTACTCATCTCCCTATTTTGGAAACACCTGCATCTTTAGACGAACCTCCGAGTAGCACGCTGCTGGCAGAATTACTATCCAGCTCCCCGGATCCATTTGTAGTGGCTAGCTTCATAACCATTGGGGTACTTCTATTCTTTTCAGCAATGGTGTCCGCTTCAGAAGTTGCTTTTTTTTCGCTTAAGGCGGATGACCTGGATCGATGTCGTGAATCGGATGATCCCAAGGATAAAAATATAATCTTCTTGCTGAGCAACCCTAGGTTGCTCTTGGCCACGATACTGATTATGAACAATTTCGTTAACGTGGCCATCGTAACGTTGTCTACGTTTTTGATGTGGGAGTTGGCGGCTACGCGCACACCTACAGAGATAATCGTGCTCATTGTCACCTTCAGTATCACCTTTGCCATTACATTTTTTGGAGAAATTATTCCTAAGGTGTATGCCGCCCAGCGCAATCTCTTTTACTCGCGGCTGATGAGTGGAGTATGGAAGGTTCTCCAGCGAGTTTTTATTCCCATCTCCTGGCTATTGTTAAAAATGGGCAATGTGGTGGAAAGAAGATTTGAAAAAAAGGGATACAGTACTACTGTGGAGGAACTGAACCAGGCTTTAGAGCTAACGACCGAGAATGACGAGACCACGGCTGAGGAGAAAGACATATTAAAAGGTATTGTGAACTTCGGGACCCTTACCGTAAAGCAGGTCATGCAGTCGCGGATGGATCTTTCTGCCGTAGAGTATGATCTTAGTTTCAAGGAGTTAATGGATCAGATAAATGAGTCGGGTTTTTCCAGAGTGCCGGTATACAAAGAAACAATTGATAAAATAGAGGGGGTATTGTACATCAAAGACCTGCTGCCTTTTTTGGAAGAACCTGAAAATTTCAAGTGGCAAAAACTCATTCGACCGGGCTTGTTTGTGCCAGAAACAAAAAAACTTGATTCTCTATTAAAGGATTTCCAAAATAAACGAGTTCACATGGCTGTGGTGGTGGATGAATACGGTGGAACTTCGGGACTGATTACACTGGAAGATCTGATTGAAGAAATAATTGGCGATATCAATGACGAGTTTGATGAAGAGAATGCATCTTTTGTAAAAATTGATGAAAACACTTTTGTGTTTGAAGGAAAAACCTCTCTGCATGATTTCTGTAAATCTATCGATGTAGAATCAAATAGTTTTGATGCAGTAAAGGGTGAAAGTGAGTCATTGGGAGGTTTAATTCTTGAACTGAACAGCGCCATGCCCAAAGTGGCCGACCAGATCACCTACGACCGCTTTGTATTTACCATTGTATCGGTAGATAAAAGACGGATTAAAAGAATAAGGGTCCTGATTAACCCGCAACAACTTCCAAAATCATGATTATTCTTCGCAGGCTTTTACTGATTATTATTTGTGGAATATTAATGTGTGCCTGCGACACAGAATATCAACCAAAACCAAAGGGCTACAACAGACTTGAGTTGCCTGTAGCTGCTTACGTAAACACACCAGACACTCTTCCTTACTTTTTTGAATATTCAAAACACGCAAAACTGCTAAAAGATACTTCATGGGTACGCGAAAAACATTGGGTGGAAATTTCTTATCCAGAATTTAAAGCAACTATTCATATTACCTACAAACAACTACAGGGAAGCCAGGAGCTATTGAAAGAATACCTTAATGATGCCTACGTCCTTACAGCCAAGCATCAAATTAAAGCTTACGCCATTGATGAGAGCATTACCAAAACTGAAAGTGGTAAAACTGCAGTAATCGCTGAGATTGAAGGTGAGGTACCCAGTCAGTTTCAATTTACCATGACGGATTCATCAAGAAATTTTCTGAGAGGAGCTTTGTATTTCAACGTTAAGGTACAAAATGACTCCTTGCGGCCTGCCATTGAGTATGTGAAGAAAGACATCATGCACATGATCAACTCTCTTGCCTGGAGAGAGTAATTGGAAAATTAAAATTGACGTGCAGATTTGCCTGTCAGGTGTTAATTTGTAAATCATTCTGCATTTATTTTGGCTAATTTTTTTGATACTTCCATTGAATTCCTGAAAGGCGTTGGCCCTCAACGTGCGACACTATTGCAGAAGGAATTAAAGCTTTTTACCTATGGTGACCTGATTCAACAATATCCATTTCGCTATGAGGATAGAACCAAATTCTATGAAATCAAGGAAGTAAGCGAAGCCATGCCGCACGTTCAAATCAAAGGAAAAATCATACGCTTTGAAATGATTGGGGGAGGCAGAAAAAAAAGACTGGTGGCCCATTTTGAAGACGGTACCGGAAAACTGGAGCTGGTATGGTTTCAGGGTATCAACTGGATATTGGATAAGATCAAGCCCGGAATTGAATACATCGTTTTCGGTAAACCCAACCGATTTGGAAGAACAATTTCCATTGCACACCCGGAAGTAGAACCCGTAACTATAAGCAAAGAAAAGAAGGGATTTCTGCAGCCGGTATACCCGCTTACAGAAAAGTTACGCTCAAAATACCTGGACAATCGCTTTTTGGTAAAGTTGCAGCGCGAATTACTTACGATGGCGATCAATCACATCAGAGAAACCCTACCGGATGAGCTATTAGAGAAACAACGACTGATTTCAAAAAAAGACGCGCTGATCAACATTCATTTTCCCAAGACGCATCAACTGCTAGCGGCAGCGCAACAACGATTGAAGTTTGAGGAGTTGTTTTACATTCAGTTGCGTCTCATCAAAATGAAACTGGTGCGACAAGAAAAATTCAAGGGCATAGTGTTCAACGATGTAAGCATTCTTACCTCCTTTTACGAAAAGCATTTGCCCTTTCCTTTAACGGGAGCACAGAAAAGAGTGATTCGCGAGATTTATGCAGACATGAAATCGGGCAGACAAATGAACCGACTGCTGCAAGGTGATGTGGGAAGTGGCAAAACCATTGTGGCCTTTATCTGTATGTTGCTGGTGATTGGCAGTGATGCTCAAGCGGCATTGATGGCTCCCACAGAAATACTGGCACAGCAGCATTACGCTAATTTAAAAAAGTATGCAGACCTGATGGGGCTTTCTATCTCTTTGCTTACCGGCTCTACCAAGAAAAAGGCAAGAACAGAACTGCACTATAGACTGGAAACGGGGGAACTGAAAATTTTAATTGGTACGCATGCTCTTATAGAAGATGGGGTGAAGTTCAATCGCCTTGGTTTGGCGGTTATCGATGAGCAACATCGTTTTGGTGTTGCTCAACGATCTAAACTTTGGCAGAAGAATAAGAACGTGTATCCTCATGTATTGGTGATGACAGCTACACCTATACCCCGCACATTGGCCATGACCCTGTATGGTGATCTGGAAATTTCAGTCATTGATGAATTGCCAAAAGGCAGAAAGCCCATTAAGACTACGCATCAATACGATTCTCATCGATTGCAAATCAATGAATTCATGCGTCAGCAGATTGCTGCTGGCAGGCAGATCTATATTGTATATCCTTTGATAGAAGAATCTGAAAAATTGGATTTGAAACACCTAATGGATGGTTACGAAAGTGTAGCACGTGCCTTTCCTGAAGTGCCCATCAGCATTTTGCATGGCAAGATGAAACCGGATGCCAAAGAATTTGAGATGGGACGTTTTGTGAAAGGAGAAACAAAAATTATGGTGGCGACTACCGTTATCGAGGTTGGTGTTGATGTGCCCAATGCTTCTGTGATGATTATTGAAAGTGCGGAGCGATTTGGACTTTCCCAACTACATCAATTACGAGGAAGAGTTGGACGTGGGGCTGACCAATCTTATTGTATACTTGTGACAGACTACAAACTAAGTGCCGACTCCAAGATCAGATTGAATACCATGGTGAAAACCAATAATGGGTTTGAGATTGCAGAGACTGACTTAAAACTACGTGGCCCGGGTGATCTGATGGGTACACAACAAAGTGGGGCATTGGATTTGTTGATAGCGGATTTAAGTAAAGACGGACTGTTACTTCAACAAGCCCGTGATCAGGCAACTTGGATATTGGAAAAAGACCCAGATCTGCAATTACCTCAGCACCATGTGATTAAAACTCAAATTGAATCACTGCGCAAGACAGTTGTGAACTGGAGCAGGATCAGTTAATTGATTCAAAAATCCCCATATACGGTTCATAAGTACTCATAATTGGGTTATTTTCATTAACTTGATATACCCAAAACTGGATTATGAGAAAAGATTACAGAAGATCGTTGCTCTGGCTGATTGTCTATTCCTTATTGAGTTGGCCCCTTTTAGCTCAAAATGTCCAGATTTCAGGTATCGAATTGGTTGGTGAAGAGATCATCGTTCACTATAACTTGCAGGATTCTAACCCCACCAATGAATATTCCCTGGACCTGTATGCATCTAATGATAACTTTTCTGCGCCATTAAAGCGGGTAAAAGGTGACATCGGAAACGAAATCAAACCTGGAATTGACAAAAAAGTAATTTGGAGACTGCGAGATGAATTGGGTGGCTATTCAGGGAAAATAGCGTTGGAGATAAGGGGAAAAGTTTTTACGCCCATAGTAAAAATTCAGGAGTTTAATGTGGACAAGAAGTACAAGCGTGGTAAATCTTATCCACTCAGTTGGAAGCCCGGAAATACCAATCCCATCAACATTGAACTATTCAAAGGCACACAACGCATTTCCGGTGAAGTTAACCACCCCAATTCAGGCTCATCTCTTTTGTCCATTCCCGCAGATGCGGTCAAAGGAGATGATTATAGAATTAAAATTACCGATACCAAAAATCCTACAGGGATAGTGTATACCCAGAATTTTATGGTTGTGCCCAAACTTCCTTTGTTGATTAAGGTGATTGGCCCTTTGGCCATAGTGGGAGGTGCTGTAGTTGTATTGGGTGGTGGAGGAGGCGAGAGTGCAGGCACAACTGCAAATACTGAGTTGCCCTATCCGGCTTTTCCAAGTGGCAATTAACCTTTTTAGGAAAGAAGTATGAAGAGATTTTTTTCAACAACGGTACTAATTTTCAGTGGGATCATTTTCTCTTTTGGGCAGGGCATTTGGACTGCCGCCAATGGACCATTTGGAGGCAATGTAAATGATGTAGTTTATCTCACCGGAGATGTAATGCTGGCGGCCTCAGCAGGAGGGATTTACCGTTCTACTGACAATGGAAGTTCCTGGGCTAGAGTAACAAGTGGGATTAATCAGTTTGATGTAAGTTTTACTGATTTAGAAGTTGATGCAGCAGGCAAAGTATACGCTATCACCTATTCGTATTTGTATACATCCAACGACAGTGGGACCTCATGGACAAAAGCAAATACAACTCAATTTTTTGGAGGAAGGATTTTAAAGGTTGCTCCAGATGGCGATTTATATTTGGCAACAGATAACCAAGTCTTAAGATCCTCAAACGGTGGAGTATCATTTGCAAATACACTTTATGTTGCCGGCAATTATATTACAGGACTTCAGGTGAGTGCCTTAGAGTCAGTTTTCGTTGCAAGACAAAATCAATCCATACAAAAAGGCACCAACAACGGGACTTCATGGTCGGATGCTGGATCATCGGGATTTCCTGCTATTGCAAATCATACCTACAGAATTGCCTTGGATAATGCTTCACCCAACAACCTGTATGCATTGACAGAAGTAGGTCCTTACAAATTATCGACCACAGGCAGTGCATGGACATCAGTGAAGAGTAACCTGGCAGAAACCAACTTTTATGGAAATATCTTTTATAGTTCAGGAAACTTGATTCTTTTCAATAATGATGTTAGCAAAATGTTTACATCAACTGATGGTGGTGCCACCTGGAGCTCAGGGAAAGATTACTTTCGATCTGAAATCATTGCGTTTACATCAAAGTCGGCAACTGAATTTTTTAAGATCAGAGGCACCTATGGAGTTTATAAATCGGTAGACGCAGGTATTTCCTGGAATAGTGCCAACAGTGGCATAAGGGCTGTTAATCCTAGAAGTCTTTTAATTACACCAAATAATAATCGACTCCTGATTCCTGCTAATGACAAAGGGTATCAAATTTCATTGGATGATGGAGGCACCTGGGATTTGGTAAGTTCAGGCACGACTGACCGATACATAGCGGGAATGTTAAAGCTTGCAGACAATTCAATAATTGCTCACGGTGAAGGACTAATTAGATCTGGTAATGACGCAACATCTTGGACGGTACAAAACACCAATGGATTTTATAGCCCTATGGCAGTGAGTGGTAATGTGCTATATACATTACAGGGGACAAACCTGATGGTGAGCACAAATTATGGAGTTAACTGGACCTCCACCGCCATCTCTGGTATTTCGGGAAATTATGACAAAATTCTTGTGGACAATTCGGGAAATGCATACATAAGAGAATGGAGCGACAACAGAGTTTATAAAATTCCAAATGGCTCTTCTACAGCAACACAATTATCTCCCAATGCGAATGACTTTACTCTGGTGGGAAATACTCTTTTTATTCTTTCTTCTTCCACCGCGATGCAGAAATCTATTGATGGTGGCAGCAGCTTTACGCAAACGACTTGGTCTACTAATAATGCGGCCACCAAAATCTGGGCTTATTCAGATAAAGATATTTTTGCCATGCGCAATCAGAATGGCAAATTTCAAATTTCAAATGACGGAGGCAGTTCGTGGACTACACGTGATCTGGTGCATACGGATGCATTTGTTAATGATGTGAAGTGGGTGGAAAAAAATCACCTGACAGGAGGCGGCAAAGACCTATTCCTATACCTGGCACCAAATTCATCAGTTGTACATAAAAGCACGAACGGAGTAATCCCACCAAAGGCACCCTCAAACCTGACTTTAAAAGGAACTACTTATAATCAAGCTACAATTATTTGGGATTTTGATATTACTAATTTTAATACCGAGTCTTTTGTAATAGAATCATCAGAAGGCAATAACACCTCTTATTCAGAATATACTGAACTAAACTATCTCTATCCCAATACTTTGGGGAAGTGGGATTTTCCAATTGGAGGTGAGCCTGGAACACAACTTTATGTTAAAGTAAAGGGAGTAAACAGTGCGGGAAGTTCTCCTTACAGCAATGAATTAGTCATCAATTTTCCCGCACAATGTACTTCTGATATTCCAGATAACAGAAGTTGGACAGCTGTGGCAACAGCCGATCCCGGATTTACGGCAACAGGTTCTTCCCCTCCATTTATAAATACGGCAGCCTCAATCAGACTAAGAGCCGGCACCGTCAATACCTTTGATATTGACGACTATCTATTAGGCATTGACAATACAAATAATAATGCCATTATAGATGAAAATTGCGGGCAAATTTACTTGGCACAAAATGGGTATCACCTGACAAGTAGCAATGGAACATGGGATCCAATTACGGGTAAACTAATTTTAAAATGGGAGACTACACCGTTTTACGATCCATATTTTAAAGGAACAACTGAGTTTACTTTAAACGCATCAGACCCCGTTCCCAACACCCCGGACATTCAGATTTACCTTTATTCTGGAACTGAAGTTTTGATAAATTGGGGGCAAACTAATTTTGCGTCAGATTTTACTTTGCAAAGAGCAACCAATGCAGGCGGGCCTTATACCACTGTAGCCAACATTACTTATCCGTCTGTTTTTTATTTGGATAAAAATCTGACAACCGGGGCGACATATTATTATCGCCTCCTTGCCAATAATGCCACTGGATCTTCAGCGCCATCTTCGGTAAAATCAATTCAGGTTCAAAATGTGTTGTTCCGACCTGTTGAGAATGATATCCAATTGAATTTTGAAAATCAACAAGGGGTTTCCTGGGGCGACTTGGACGGAGATGGATGGGAAGATATCGCATCCCCGTCATTTGTAAATAATGCCGGACAAAGTGTTCCCCCTGTTTTTTACAAAAACCTTGGCGCGACAAATCCAGGTCAATTTGAAAGAAAAACCATCGCTGTGCTTGCCAATGAAAATACAGCAGTAAGCAGAATGATTAACATCTTTGACTTTAATAATGATGGCAAGCTAGACATGTATATTGCCAGAAGCGGAACATTAGTGTCCGATTTACTTCTTATTAATAATGACAATGACTGGACCTTTACAAAAACAATAGTTCCTACAACAGATAATTATCTCACAGGTTTTAGAGGTTCTGCTGTACTTGACTACAACAAAGATGGATATGCGGACATTTTTGCTGGCCAGGACAATTCCAACAGAGCGATACTACTAAGAAACAATAACGGCTCTTCATTGGTGGATGAACCAATTGGCACTGTCGTGCAGGATGTGGGGCTGGAGAGAACTATTAGTACGATTGACTTTGATAATGATAATGATCTTGACATTTTCATTTTCGATTATGCCAATCCCGCAAAAGTTAGAGGATATAAAAATAATGGAGACGGGACTTTTACAAAAATAACGGGCTCTCCTTTATTTGATAGCGATTTGATTATCAACATGAGAACTGCCAGTTGGGGTGATATAGATAATGATGGCGACTTTGATTTGTACATTGGCACTCAACCAAGTTCGATAGCCAACCGGCTATATGTCAATAATGGGAATGGAACATTCACCAGTGCTAGTGGGGGTGATATAACCCAGGTAAGCGCTGCTTATGGTTCTACCTTTGGTGACATCGATAATGATGGTGATTTGGATTTGGTCTCTGCGGGTTTTTTATCCAATATAATATTCCTGAATGATGGTACCGGAAATTTCACAAAGTACGCTCAGGAGGAAATGTTGACACATCCAGATATTTTCAGCATTGGCATAGCAATGTGTGATTTTGATCGTGATGGATTTCTTGACATTTATCCTTCCAAAGGTCAGACCAACGCTATTGACTTACCTAACTTACTTTACAAAAACACCCTTAATCCGAGTGGATCAAGACATTGGTTAGAGGTAAAGCTAGTGGGCACTGCATCGAACAGATCAGCAATAGGCGCAAAAGTTAAAGTAGTGACCAGTTCTCCAAGTAGAACTCAGATCAGAGAGATTTCTGCACGAACAGGGTATGGAAGTGCCAATAGTTTGATAGCCCATTTCGGTTTGGGTTCAGCTACGATAATTAGTCAGCTTATCATTACATGGCCATCGGGGGCAGTTCAAACATTGAATAATTTAACTACAATTGATCAGGTACTTACGATTGAAGAGGATGTGGCAGGCCCAACGTTTACATTTAATCCATCACATAATAGTACATCGGCTCCCATTGGAAATAAATTAGACATCACGCTTAATGAGAATGCTACTCCAGTTGCGGGCAAGTTTATTACAATAAGAAAAACATCAGTTGGATCTACCCCAATCCAGACGATTGCCGTAACTGCTGGAACCGTTAATGGCAACACATTTAGCTATACTTTGTCTGCAAGTACAGAGTATGAAAAAGATTACTTCATTAGTATTGATGCGGGGGCATTTGTGGATAAGTATCAAAACGGATCGTTGGCTGTAGCACCCACTGAATGGACTTTTAAAACTGAAGAGGCGCCTGACTTGACTTTTCCCATAATTACGTTTAATCCTAATGATTACATTTCATTGCCAAAAGGATTTGGCACAGGCAACAAAATTGTGGCACTCGCATCTGACAATAAGTCGGTCACTTCCTTTTCTATGTATTATAGAAAAGTTACAGCAACACAATACAATCAGGTGTTTGGAAGTTTCACTTCAGGGTCTTCGTATGAATATCCATTGTTGGAATCCTTTTTTGATGATATGGGAATGGAATTTTACTTCGAGGCAAAGGATGCTGCCGGTAACACTACACGATCACCAGCTACAGGCAATTACCGTATAATTTTAGAATTCGATGACACCAATACGACTCTATCTATAGCAAGTGGAGCAGGAGCTAATAATTACCAAATAAGGAGTGTGCCATTTGAAAACTTACCCTCCAATGAGATAAGTGTGCTATTCGATGAATTAGGTCAACCTGATGGGACCAAATACAGAATATTGAGGTATAAAAATAATCCGGAATCATGGTTGGAATACCCCAACGGATTCAATTCAGTAGCAAGAGGTGAAGGGTACTTTATGCTGGTGAGGGAAGGCGCTAACATCAAGTTTGGAAGTGCAAGTGCCCCAACAAATTCTCAAGGAAATTTATTTACAATCAATTTGGTGGCAGGGTGGAATCTTATAGGAAATCCATATACGGTAACTGCAAGTTGGAATGAATCTATTGCTGGGCTTACGGGTGTAGGAGGTTTAAAGGCTTATCAAAATGGGGCTTATGTGGATGGAAATGACATGCCTATTTTCAGTGGTGGATTTGTGTTTGCAGATGTGGCCCAGCCTGTTTCAGTTAAACTGAAGACTTCATTAACCGGAGGGAGATCCAAGAGTGAATTTACCTCGGAGTTAAATCAACAGAAATGGATTGTGCCTATTAAACTGGAGCAAGCTGGGTCTGAATTTTTATTGGGAGGGATTGGGATGCACCCGATGTCAAAAGTTACATATGATGACTTTGATGACTTAACACCTCCTGCTATTAATGGCCGTTTGGAATTAGCATTTAAGCATCCTGAACATTTTATGAAAGTGTTCAGTAAAGATGTTGTGCCCACTGCTGATAATGGAGAATGGACCTTTTCAATTATCTCTGATAAAGAAGGTTTGGCCACTTTGTCGTGGGATCCAATGAAGTTTGGAGACAATTCAAAGGAATTGATGTTGTTCGATTTAGCAATTCAAAAGGTTGTGGACATGAGGCAATCCAATGCTTATGTTTTTGATCCCAAGGCTTCAACTGAGTTTAAGCTTTATTTTGGAGAGGATTTACAAAGCAAAATATTACCTAATGGTGTAGGTTTAGCATACCCCGTACCAAATCCAGCCAGGGAAACTTCAACTATTTCATTTACACTTTCAGAGCAGTCATCGACATATCAAGTGGGCTTGGAAGTATACGATATGATGGGACGCTTTGTGAAGCGTTTGGAAAAAAACACTTTAGGTCCGGGTTTTTATACTTATCGCTGGGATTTGGACAAGGATGTTGCTAATGGATTATACACTTACAGGCTATCGGTTTCTTCAAATGGGAATAGTGTAACACATGCAAGAAAAGTAGTTGTCAATAGATAGACACCTCAACATTTTAGATTATGAAAACATTAATATCATTTTTTCTTTTTGTCGCCTCTGTCAGTTTGGTAGTTGGTCAAAATGTGAGTAGTCGTAGCGATGTTTTTGTTGTGGATTATTCTGATCCGACTAAGCTGGTAGCATCTTCATTTATTCCTACCATTAAATGGATTGAGCCATTGGCGGAAAATTTATATTCAGAAACGCAAAAGGTAAAAATCAAATTTGAGGTAACTTCCAAAAAACCCATCAAATCGATTACCTTATCTGCAAGGGAAAATGAAGAATCTGAGATCAGAGGTGCCTCTCAAATTACACCCCCTCAAGGTGAAGAATTAAAAACCACGGTTGAACGAACTTTAACTTTATTGGATGGGAATCACTACATCGAAATAGGAATCGAGAATGTGGATGGGGTTAAAACTGTGAGTCATCGGGTTATCAGGGTAGGCGCAGCAGCCCTGGCAGATGCATCTAAACTTGACAGAACTGATTATGCCATTCTGTTTACAAGCAATGACTACGACAACTGGCCAGATCTTGTGAACCCTATTAACGATGGACGAATGATTGCTGAGGAATTAAGGAAAAATTACGGATTCAAAGTAGAGATCATGGAGAATGGATCTCAGATAGACATCCTAACAAAAATCAGGGAGTACTCTGAGCGAAAGTATAAGCCATTGGATCAGCTGTTTATTTTTTTTGCAGGTCACGGTCAGTATGACGAAACCTTTGGGGAGGGCTTTGTAGTTACGAAGGAATCATTGGCCAATGATGTAGCCAAAACATCTTATCTATCTCACAATCGATTGCGTTCTATTATTAACAACATTCCTTGTGATCATATTTTTCTGGGTATGGATGTTTGCTTTGGAGGAACTTTCGATGCTGCCATAGCACATCGAGGCATGGAAGAGAGTTTTTACAAGGAGCGAGAAGCTTCTCAATCGGAAATGGTGAACAGAAAGCTTACCTACAAAACAAGAAAGTACCTTACCTCTGGTGGCAAAGAGTACGTGCCTGACGGACGCCCTGGAATGAACTCTCCATTCACCCGCAAATTTCTAGAAGCACTCAGGACAAGAGGGGGTAAAGACTTAATCCTTACTACCGGAGAGATTAATACTTTCGTTGAAATATTGAAGCCACAACCACGAATGGGAGCTTTTGGGGATGATGCTCCTGGCAGTGATTTTATTTTCATCGCCAGATAATAAGATTTACCGAATCTGCGTAAAGGCGAAAATGATTAACTCTTTTTTTAAAACCATTAATTGTAAATTGGCCTCTTTCTTTTGATGCTATGAGAGGCTTCTCTGTAATTTTTTACATTTTCTGTCAATTGGGGGTATTGCTCACCTACGCGCAACCGGGCAATTATTTCCTTTCACACTATGCCCCTACAGATGAAAACATTGATTACCTCAGCTTTGACATTGCACAAACAGATAAAGGCATAATTTATTTTGCCAATAAAGGTGGAGTAGTGGAATTTGATGGTAGAAATTGGGATGTGATTGAATCACCTGGAGCAATTTATTCACTGGCAATTGCTAATGGTAATGAAGTTTATTTCGGGGGCTTGGCAGGTTTTGGTAAACTGGAACTCACTGATAAAAATAATTTAGCCTTTCAATTGCTTTCGAATGAGGTCAATGCTAGAAATATTTTTAAGTGCAAAGTCATCAATGGCAATGTTTACTTTTTGAATAGCACTAATCTCTATGGATTAGATCTCAAGACAAGTAAGGTTAACCTGAGCATTCCTGCCAAAGACAACTTTACCGGCATGTATGAATTGGATGGATCACTTTATGTTTCCCTGGCCAACTCATCCCTTATGCGCCTGGAGTCTGGCCAACTCGTGCCAACAGCATTCAGCTTTTTAAATGGTGATGACCTTTTGTTCGTTGATAAACTGGCTGGATCAACTCAGTACCTTGTTGGAACGGCCAGTAATGGCGTGTTTGTTCATTCTGATAAGGGAACCAATGAAGTTATTATCAAAGATCGGAGCTACCTGGAAACCAATGTCGTAATTACAGGCAGGTGGGTTAATGAAAAGTTAATAGCATTAGGCACATTGAGTGGTGGAGTAATATTTATAAACCCTCAAACAGGGACAACTGAAGAAATTATCAACTATTACACGGGCTTGCCCGACAATGAAGTTTTCTCCTTGATGACTGATCGCAATCAGGGTGTATGGGTGGGGCATGATTATGGATTTACACGTATTGCACCTTACCTTCCATTTAGGACCTACAATCATTATCCTGGATTATCCGGCAATTTGCTTACAGCATATTCGGACAGTAGCCAGGTTTATGCAGGTACTTCCGTTGGTTTATTTAAGCTGAACAAGGAAGAAGTATATGGCGAGGAAACATATTTTGTCACACGATTAAAAAAAACGACAACAACATCGGCTACAGAAGAAAATGAAGAAAGGACAAAAAGTAGAAAAGGATTATTTGGCTTTTTAAAACGAAATAAAAGCAAAGAGGAACCAAAGCAAGAAGACAAACCACCAAGTAAAGATGAAGTCAAAAAAGTGGTTGAAAAGAGAACCAGAAAAGTATTGGAGGCCCTGGACTATGCATATAAAAAGGTAAATGGAATAGAAGGTAAGGTAATTCAAATCATCAATGTAGAGGATAAATTGTTGACTGCTGGTGTAGCAGGCGTTTTTGAAATTAACGAGTTGGAAGCCACCCCCTTGTTGAATGTGCCTGTTCGAACCATTTTCTACTCACCCACTTTAAATCAACTCCTGGTGAGCACCTATAATGATCGGGTAAGAACCTTTCAAAGCACTGACAATGGATGGGAGGAGACCCATCTGCTTGATACACTCAGAGATTATGTTGGGGATATATTTGAAGATAACGCTCAAAATATTTGGTTGTGTGGAAGGGCTGATGTGGTGAAAGTAGAGTTATTAGAAGGTGAAGTAAGTACCATCTCACATGTTCCATTTGTTACATCCATTTTGGATGAAACAATGGGATTTTCTCTAGGCCCTGATGTATATATGGCCGCCTCGGGATCCTTTCATAAATATGATGTGATCAAGCACCAGTTTGTAAGATACGACTCACTGCCAGGACCACGAAAGTATTTCACTTCAATGGAGACGTTTTGGTACAACGATGGGCACAGATGGACTACCGTTGATAATCGATTGAAAAACAGACTTAACCTTCAGTGGCTAGGGCTTTTCCCGGATATCAGATCGCTTACAACTGCCGACAACGGAAATAGCCTGTGGCTTATTACCTCAAATAACGAACTGTATAAGTTTATAAAATCTGATTACACTGAAATTGTAAAAAACTATCCTCTCTTTTTAAAGGAGGTTCGGGGGCCGCAAAATAAACTGGCGCGCTCCAAATTGCTTAGCATAGACCAGAATGAGAGTGCGCTTTCGTTTGAATTCATTCAACCCGAATACACTAATGCTTTTGCTGTAGAATATCAGTATATGATCGAGGGGATAAGCAAAACATGGTCTGAATGGTCAGCAACCAACAACATTGTGAATTTTCCATTTATTGCTCCGGGCAATTATAAATTAAGGATAAAGTCCCGTGATTTATTTGGAAAAATTTCAGAATTGGATCCGATTAATTTTAGGGTAATACCTCCCTATTGGAAACAAACGTGGTTTTTCGGACTTGAATTTGTGTTTTTTGCCCTACTGGTTTACCTCTCCTTGCGACTAAGTGCAGGAAACAGAAAATACCGACATATTAGTCAATTGTTATCCATTCTTACTGTTATCATGCTTATCCAGCTTGTTCAAAATACAGTCGAATCTTTCGTTAGCATTCAAACAACACCAGTTTTTGATTTTTTCATTCAGGTATTAATTGCATTGCTTATACTTCCTTTGGAATATTGGATGAGGAGAGTTATGATAGAGGCAGCTGAAGGTAAGTATGACCTGAATAAATTAAAAATACCCAAAAGCAAGGACTGATTTTAATCGGTTAATTTTAATTAACTTCACCCTATTAACCCTCTCTACGTTATGAAAAATTTACTCGCTGTAGGCATTGTAGCTATAGTTGGGTGGTCGTGTCAGCCAGCTAACAATGAGGCAATTGATTATGGAAACCCTCCTTCTGAAGGATTTAATATGGCGGAATCTGATCCCGCTGCCATCGAGTTGGCCGACAGTATTATGGTAGCAATCGGTGGACGAACCAACTGGGATGCCACGCGATTTATTTCATGGAATTTTTTTGGCAGACGAAACCTGGTTTGGGACAAGGCAACTGGCAGGGTACGCATTGAAAGTATTCCTGACAGCACCACCTATTTAATAAACGTGAATACCATGGAAGGAAAGGTGCAAATAAAGGGGAAAGAGTTAATGGCTTCAGATTCTGTAACCAAGATGTTAAATAAGGCCAAAAGTATCTGGATCAACGATTCTTACTGGCTGGTGATGCCTTTCAAACTCAAAGACTCCGGTGTAACATTGAAATACATGGGCGAGGATACGCTGGTAAATCAAAATTATTACAACTTGTTGCAAGTGACTTTTGAAAACGTGGGAGACACCCCCAAAAACAAATATGATTTGTATGTAGATGTAAAAGATAATCTCATTAAGTATTGGTCTTATTACAGTGATGCGGAACAGGATTCAGCCAACTGGACACGACCATGGGATAACTACCAACAATACGGGAATATTTTATTATCAGCAGATCGTTCTGACGGGCTTGGTCCAAAAAACGTAAAGGTGGACAAGGAAATGCCTGATGATGTTTTTACTAAATTCTAAAAAATAAGTTATGCTGCTTAATCTCGATACTGTTCCGCCATTTTACAAAAACTATGTGAAGTTGATTGAGGAGACCGATCCTATTCAGGCTCTTCGCATTTCAGGGAATAGAGCACAAGAGTTGTTGCATTCCATTCCGCTTGCCAAACAAGACTTCAGCTATGCATCAGGTAAATGGACTATCCGGGAGTTGCTGTGCCATATGATTGATGCGGAAAGGATCTTTGCTTACAGAGCATTACGATTTGCCAGAAATGACAAGAAGGAATTGGCTGGATTTGATGAAAACGCATATGCTCCAGAGTCCAACGCATCAGGCAGGGAATTAAAAAATATACTTGCTGAGATGGCACACTTGCGATCATCAACGATAGATCTTTTTACCGGATTTTCCGCTGAAATGTTATCAAGAAAAGGAAACGCAAATGGAACAGAACTTTCTGTGGCTTCACAGGGATTTATTATTGCCGGTCATGAGACGCATCATCTGAAAGTTTTGAAAGAGAGGTATTTCAGCGCTTGGAATGGGTAGAATTGTTCTTTGTCTTATTCTTTGTTTTTTGTTCGCTTGTTCTCCGCAAGTCAGAATAAAAAAAATACTTCACACCTCTGAAGACACATTTCAGGATCACATAGGACTGTTGGTTTATGACCCCGACAAAAGAGAAACGATAGTCGATTATAATTCAAATCGGTACTTCACCCCTGCTTCCAACACCAAGATTTTTACTTTGCTGAGTAGCCTGCACCTGATAGGTGATTCCATTCCTGCTTTTCGCTTTGAAGAAAAACCTGATTCATTGATAATCTGGGGAACAGGAGATCCGTCTTTTCTGAATTCAAAAGTTTTTCATAACAACCGAACTTATGATTTTCTAAAAAATCATGAATTGCCCATCTATTTTTCTTCTTCCAACTTTCATCAGGATCATTTTGGGCCTGGCTGGGCATGGGATGATTATAATTATAGCTATTCACCTGAAAGGTCATCTTTTCCTGTTTATGGCAATCTGTTATCATTAACGGATAGCTTAGGGGACGGGGTGAAAGTATTTCCCTCCCTGTTTCAGGATTCCGTAATAATTAAGAAGACGGAGAGTAAAATGAAAAAGGCAAACCGAAGAGTAGGAGACAACTCTATTAGCTTTAACCTTGGAGCTGATAGTGCTATTTTCAATCGTGAGGTACCCTTTCATGTATCAGCAGATTTAATAGCCAGGTTGTTGCAGGATACCTTGCGCAAAGCAGTAACTACAGTAAACAATCGTTTGCCCACCCACTCAAAAACTTTTTATAGCATTCCGTCAGATAGTCTTTATAAGGTAATGATGCAGGAAAGCGACAATTTTGTTGCGGAACAATTGTTGCAGATGTGCGCTGGTATACTTAGTGATTCTTTGGCTTCTGAAATTGCGATTGAACATGTAAAGAAAAACTTCCTTTTCGATTTACCTGATGAACCTCAATGGGTAGATGGTTCAGGACTATCGCGATACAATTTGTTTACACCAAGATCCATTGTCAGGTTGTGGGAAAAGATTATGTTGATGGTACCACAGGAACGGTTATTTCAATTACTAGCTGTTGGAGGAAAAGCTGGCACGATTAAAAATTCTTATCGGTCGGACCCCCCTTATATTTACGGCAAAACTGGCACGCTAAGTAATAATCATTGTTTGAGCGGTTTCCTTCTCACCAAAAAAGGGAAAGTGCTGATATTTAGTTTTATGAACAATAATTATACGACTCCAACTAATCTTGTGAGAAAAAACATGGAGGCCGTTTTATTTGAAATACATGAACGTTTTTAAGAAAGCAATTATTACTGTGATTCTCATTTTTGTGTTGCATCCCAACCTAAGTGCACAACACAGAGATAGCCTGGATATTAAAATAGGGCAAATGATACTCATTGGGGTTCCGGGAACTTCTGTGGACCCTGTTGTACTGAAGGAGATACGAGATGGTAAGGCTGGGTCTATTATTTTCTTCGAAAAAAATATTGCAAAGAGTAATTCATTTACCCAACTCAAAAACATGGCTTGGGCTTACAATGCGGTAGCTCCCTTTCCATTATTTATTTCTATTGATCAGGAAGGAGGTAGAGTCAATCGGTTGAAGGAAAAATATGGCTTTCCAAAATCCATTACTGCCGCTGCTATGGGCAGGTCGATTGACTCCGTTAGGTATTATGGCAAAACCACAGCGGCTACACTGGTGAGTTTAGGCATCAATGTTAATTTTGCACCCGTTGTAGATCTGGCTACTAATCCTACTAATCCAATCATTGCTAAAGTTGAAAGAGCATTTTCTGCTGACCCTGATACAGTGGCATTGTATTCAAAAGAGTTTGTAAAAGCACACAGAAGTGTTGGGGTAGCTACGGTACTAAAGCATTTTCCCGGTCATGGTAGTTCTAAAGATGATACCCATCTAGGAATAGCAGACGTTACCAATACCTGGGAAGAAAAGGAGTTGCTGCCTTATAAGTTGTTGATTGATTCAGGGTATGTAGATGCCATAATGACCGCCCACATTGTAAATCGGAGTTTGGATAATAAGGCCTTACCTGGTACCCTCTCGTCACGTATTCTCGATTCTTTATTAAGAAAGGAATTAAAATTTGATGGGGTCGTATTTTCGGACGACATGCAAATGCATGCCATCACCAAACATTTTGGATTGGAGGAAGCAATTAAGTTAGCCGTCAACGCAGGAGTGGATGTACTTACCTTTTCGAATAATATCCAGGGAAGCGAAGACCGCACGGTTGATCGTGTACACGCTATTATAAGGAACTTTGTAAATGATGGAACCATTCCCGAAAGCAGAATCAACGAATCTTTTCAGCGGGTGATAAATTTGAAAAGGAAACTGAGTGCCAGCCAAGCAGATTTTTATCGAGTGGAGTGGTTGAAAACGCAAGAAGAACTGGATGCCTATAAAATGAAATTGATTCAGCTTGAAACCGAGTTAAAAGAATTAAGAAAATCTGAGCAGACAGAAAAAGAACCATCGAAAAAGAAGAAGAGAAAAAATTAATTTGAATCCTTTTAAAGTCATATCACCACAAGGACAACGTGTTCCTATTTTACTGAGCATTCCACACTGTGGGGTTTCATTTCCAGATGAGTTGGTTCATCAATACAAAAACGACTTGTCTAAACAACCAGACGACACCGATTGGTTCGTAGATCAATTATATGATTTTGGCTCGGCAATGGGAATTTCTACCATTAGTGCTGTATATAGTCGTTGGGTGATTGATTTGAACAGAGACCCTGAGAGTAAGCCACTTTACACAGACGGACGGATTATTACCTCCCTTTGTCCGACTACAGATTTTTTTGGGAATCCTATTTACATAGATGAGAGAAAGGAAGTGCCAAGTGAGGAGACACAAAGAAGATTAGACAGGTATTACCACCCCTATCACCAAAAGGTAGAAGAGCTGCTATCATTATTGAAAAATGAATTTGGCCAGGTGCTGCTTTGGGATTGTCATTCTATAAGACAATTTGTGCCCACCATACATAAAGACCGATTTCCAGATCTCATTCTTGGTGATGCAGATGGTACTTCAGCCTCACCCGGCTTGATAGAAACTGCACTGTTGGGATTAGAACATTCCGAGTACAAGGTTTCCCACAACTATCCATTCAAGGGAGGTTATATTACCAGAAACTTTGGCAAGCCAACGGAAAACCAACATGCGCTTCAATTGGAGATGAGTAAGCTGATGTACATGGACGACAATGAATTGAACTACAGTTCAGCAAGGGCGTCCAAAATGCAGGGGGTTTTAAAAAACACTTTTGAAAAGTTGATTGATGCAATCGGTTAAATATTTCAAATTCAAAGCATTACTTCTGAACGATCATTGGCTTAGTAATGCTTATGTAGGGGTCGACATTAACGGCAATGTTGCTTACTTGTCGGCAACACCTCCTTCAGCCGGATTCAGTGTGGATGTTGTTGATGGGTTTGCGCTGCCGGGTTTTCAAAATGCACACTCGCATGCTTTTCAATATGCTATGGCAGGTCTTGCTGAAAACCATCCTGCGGGCACGCGTGATGATTTTTGGAGCTGGCGTGAGGCCATGTACCAATGTGCTTTGTCAGTTGATCCTGAACAGGCTGAAGCCATTGCTACCATGCTGTATTCCGAAATGGTACGTCATGGCTATACGCATGTAGCAGAATTCCATTACCTGCATCATGATAAGGATGGCGGCCATTATAGCAACATGGCTGAGATGGGCGCACGCATGGTAGCAGCAGCGAAAACAGCATGCATAAAAATTACTTTGGTTCCTGTTTTTTATCAGAAAGGAACATTTGGACAAGATCCACAACCTCGTCAGCGAAGGTTCATCTCAAAGTCTGTTGATGAGTATTTTAAACTTTTCGAGGCTTCAAAAGAAGTAATTAAATATTACGATGGAGCCTCCATTGCATTTAGTATACACTCCTTGAGGGCTGTAGATTTTAATGACATTGTAACAACAGTTGAGTCTATGCCGGCTGACTTACCTTTTCACATACATGTGGCTGAACAAAAAAAGGAAGTAAAAGATTGTTTCGATCATTGTGGTCAAAGACCTATGCAATGGCTACTGAATAATCTCCCTGCAAACGAAAGATTTCACCTGGTGCACTCCACGCATCTGGATGATGACGAGCTTGGCCGGCTCGCTAAATCCGGGGCTCGCGTGGTGTTGTGTCCTTCCACCGAAGGTAATCTCGGAGATGGCATTTTTAGAATGAAAGAATATGTGAAGCTGGGAGGAAGATGGTCGATAGGGACAGATAGTCATATAGGAATCAACCCACTTGAAGAATTTAGAATGATTGACTATCGCCAGCGGTTGGTCACCAACGAACGCAATACTTTTGATGGGGATGCAGCTCACTACATGATTAATGAAGAGGTGCAATCTGGTCGAAAAGCAATGGGTATATCCGCAGGTAATAATTTTGAAATCGGTCTGCCTTTTGATGCTTTAGTTATTGACGCAAAAGCACCGTTGTTGTCAAGCACTTCAATACATAATTTAACCTCTACAATTGTTTACTCCGCTGACACTAATTATTCTCTGGGCACGATTGTAAATGGAAATTGGATAGTCAAAAGGAACAGACATATAGCCTCGCAGTCTATCCGCACACAGTTCCAGAGTGCAGTTAGTCAAATCAACAATCGGTAAATAATCTTCCAATTCTCAAACCAAAGCTTATCGGGGCTAGCCGATCAAATAATTTGTTTAGGATTGATTGTTGTGTTTTGTGTACTTAGTAGGTTCCTAACTTATTACATGTACTATGAGAAAACATTACCTATTACTTTGTCTGAGCCTAATTCTCAGCGTTTCACTATTTGCACAAAGGCGCTCTAAGGAGGCCGTAAATAGCCCCTTGCCTTCTACAACCAATCAGGACTTATTTAAAGGATTGAAATGGAGAAATATAGGTCCATTTAGAGGTGGCAGATCCAATGCCATTTCAGGTGTTGTTAACAATAACATGGTTTATTATACGGGTTATACTGGTGGAGGCATCTGGAAAACGGAGGACGCTGGCGCAAGCTGGAAAAATATATCTGATGGGTTTTTAAAATCAGGTTCTGTGGGTGAAATCGCTGTTTCTGAGTCTGACCCTAACGTCATCTATGTGGGAATGGGGGAGCATGCTGTACGTGGCGTGATGACGACCTATGGAGATGGAGTGTACAAATCTACAGATGCCGGTGCCACGTGGAAAAATATTGGCTTGGAGAAAACCAGACATATTTCTGAAATCGCTGTTCATCCGACCAACCCTGATATTGTACTTGTAGGGGCACAAGGTGCTGTTCATGGCCCAAGTTCGGACAGAGGAGTATATAAGTCTATTGATGGAGGTGCCACATGGAAACGAACCTTATATGTAGATGAAAACACCGGTGTATCAAGCCTTAATATGGACATGAATAACCCACGCATATTGTACGCAGCCACTTGGGACCACAGACGCCTTCCATGGAAAGTTGTTAGTGGAGGATCAGGATCAGCATTGTGGAAGTCTACTGATGGAGGAGATACATGGAAAAAGATTGTGGAAGGGCTTCCAAAAGATTTAGGTAAGATGGGAGTTGCAGTTTCAAGGGCCAACTCCAACAGGGTATATGCTATTGTAGAAACAGAAAAATCCAAATCAGGTCTTTACCGTTCGGATGATGGTGGCAACAAATGGACATTGCTCAGCAACAATCAGGATATCAGCTCGCGCTCATGGTATTACATGGAGGTTTTTCCCGATCCAGTCAATGAGGATATTGTATATGTATTGAATGCCCCTGTCATGCGTTCCATAGATGGTGGCAAGAATTTTACCAGGGTAGCTGTTGGCCATGGTGATACCCATGACCTCTGGATCAATCCCAAAGACAATAACAATATGATATTAGGTGATGATGGTGGTGGAGAAATTACTTTTAACCGTGGGGCTACATGGAGTACACAAGGCAACCAACCCACTGCACAGTTTTACAGAGTGGCTGTTGATAATGTGTTTCCTTACAATGTATACGGAGGTCAGCAAGACAACTCATCTGTTGTGATTGCAAGCCGGACCAATTCTGCAGGTATTACAGAAAGAGATTGGTTCAATGGACCAGGCTGTGAAAGTGCATTTATTGTATTTGATCCGGAGAATCCTGAAAAGCTGATGGGTGGATGTTATCAGGGAAATATTGATGTGTTGGATATCAATACACGCGAGTCAAAAGATGTAAGAGAGGATCCGGCAACATACCTAGCCTATGAAGCGAAAGACATGAAATACAGGTTCAACTGGAATGCACCGATTGTTTCATCAATACAAGATAAAAATACTATCTATCATGCAGGCAATGTTGTTTTTAAATCAACAGATTGGGGACAAAGCTGGAAAGAAATCAGCCCTGATTTAACAAGAAATGAAAAGGCAAAACAAGGAGTAGGCGGTGGGCCGTTTACCAATGAAGGCGCAGGAGGAGAAAATTATAACACCATTAGTTATCTCGCTGTATCCCCTCATGAAAAGGATGTAATTTATACAGGCAGTGATTGTGGACTCGTACATGTGACCAGAGATGGCGGAGCCAACTGGACCAACATCACACCTCCTGGATTACCTGAGTCATTGGTAAGTGCTATTGAAGTTTCTCCTTTTGATAAAGGCACAGCATATGTTGCTGTAACGCGTTATAAGTTTAATGATTTCAGCAACATGGCGTATAAGACAACCGATTATGGCAAGACCTGGACTAAGCTAGGGGGCGGTATAGATCAGGATGACTTTATTAAAGTAATAAGGGAAGATAAAAAAGTAAAAGATTTACTTTATGCTGGAGCGGAAAGAGGATTTTACATTTCTTATAACGGAGGAACTTCATGGAGTAAATTCCAGCTTAATTTACCTGTCGTGCCTATCACTGATTTAGTGATCCATCAAAATGATCTGATAGCTTCTACACAGGGCCGTGCCTTTTGGATACTGGATGACTTGGGTGCAATTCAACAGTCAAAAGGAAAGTTTGGAAATGAAAAAGTAAAATTGTTTACGCCAAAGCCTACTTATCGGTTATCAAGTTTTTCTCCATCATGGCAATCCTTACCGCCAAATATGGGGCAGAATCCTCTCAATGGTGTTATTCTGGATTATTACTTAAAAGAAAAAGCTGATTCCAATGTGGTGACACTACAAATTCAGGAAATGAATGGTAAAGTGATCAGATCTTATACTAACATCAAAGACAAAAGTTTCAAGCCTTATCCAGGAGGTCCTCCCGCGCCAGTGGTTATCCCATCGGAAGCCGGAGTAAACCGTTTTGCATGGGATTTCCGCCATGAGAATATCACTGATGTACCGAATGCTTTTGTGTATGGAAGTTACAATGGTCATCGTGTTGGCCCTGGTAAATACAAGGCGGTGATGACTTACGGAGGAGAAACGTCAGCCATAGAATTTGAAATTATACCCGATCCAAGAGTAAAAGCAACTCCTGCAGAATGGGCAGCTCAGCAAGAATTTCTCACTGAAGTTGAATCTACAATTGAAGACATTCATGGTTCTATCAATTCCATTAGAAATGTGAAAAAGCAGATTTCACTTCATAATGAAGTATTAAAATCTAAAGGGGATGCCAAGCAAGTGGTTGAAGCGGGCGAGCAGCTCCTGAAAAAGATTGATGACTGGGAGTCTAATGTTATAGAGACAAGACAAAAGAATGGGCAGGATGTAATCAATTGGCCAAGTAAACTAAACGCTGAATTTTTCCAACTATTGGGAGTGGCAGATAGCCATGAACCTGCATTAACGAAAGGAGTTAAAGACAGAAAGCAGGAGATAGATGGTCAATGGTCAAATTATAAACAGGAGATGAATTCCATAATTGATAAAGATGTGGCCTCCTATAATGAAATGTTTAAATCCCAGAACATTCCTGCGGTAGTGGTGAAGTTGAAAGACATGGAAAAAATGTAATCAAGAAAATGATTGATCTGAAAAAATTATAAACGATAAGGGAGGTTGCTTTAATCAGGCACCTCCCTTTTTCATGCGATAATTAATTAATAACCTACCTATGCAAATCAAAGTAATACTAACAATGGTGCTTGCAACTTTTATTGTTGCGGGCACCTCGGCTCAAAAGCGGAAAAATAATCCTGTTTCTTCGGTCGCTAATTCAGGCCTATCTTTTAATCAAAAACTGTACGAAGGAATGGTGTGGCGTGAACTGGGGCCATTTCGTGGTGGTCGATCGGTGACGGCTACCGGTGTAGTGGGTGATCCTAATACCTATTATTTTGGTGGAGTAGGTGGAGGCGTATGGAAAAGCACAGACGCGGGCCAAACCTGGTTCAACATCACGGACAAATATTTTGGGGGAACGATTGGCGCAGTAGCGGTTTCAGAAAGCGATCCCAATGTAATTTATGTAGGTGAGGGTGAACAAGGCGTAAGAAGCAACGTATCTTCCGGTTGGGGTGTGTGGAAATCAATGGATGCGGGTACAACCTGGAAACACATCGGACTCCGCGAGTCCAAACACATCGGAAGAATAAGAATTCACCCTAAAAATCCTGACCTGGTGTATGTGGCGGCAATGGGCAATTTGTGGAAGCCTAACGAAATGAGAGGAGTATATCGAAGTAAAGATGGCGGAGCCACTTGGGAAAGAGTACTATACATCAACGACAAAGCAGGTGCGGTTGATCTTACTTTTGATGCCAACAATCCAAGGATATTGTATGCCAGCACCTGGAACATTAAGCGCAATGGATACAGGATGGATAGTGGTGGTCCCGATTCCAAACTCTGGAAAAGTACCGATGGGGGTGATACATGGGATGAGTTGACGGACAACCCAGGTATGCCTAAAGGAACAAATGGTATAATCGGAGTTGCAGTTTCTCCTGTCAATTCCAATAGAGTATGGGCTATAATTGAAAATTTGAATGGAGGCGTTTTCCGTTCTGATGATGCCGGTGCTACCTGGAAAAAAGTAAATGAAGACAGAGCCCTTCGTCAACGTGCCTGGTACTATACAAGAATTACTGCCGACACACAAAATGAAGACAAAGTTTGGGTAATGAATGTGAGCTATGGCGTTTCTAAAGATGGAGGTGTTTCTTTTGAACTGAAAAATGCTCCACACGGAGATCACCATGATTTATGGATTGATCCTAATAATAATCAGCGGATGATTGTTGCTGATGATGGGGGCGCTCAGGTTTCTAATGATGGTGGTGAAAATTGGACTACTTATCACAATCAACCCACAGCTCAGTTTTACAGAGTGACAACCGATAACAATTTCCCTTATCGCATTTATGGCGCGCAGCAGGATAATTCGAGCGTAAGAATCAATCATCGGGGCACAGGGGGCTCAATCACAGAAAAAGACTGGATTGCTTTATCGATTGGAGAAAGTGCTCACCTGGCCCCTGATCCTTTGAATAACAATATCATCTATGGAAGTGATTACAAAGGTTACATGAGTATGCAAAATTTGGAGACAGGGCAGGAAAGATCAACTAATGTTTGGCCAGATCTGCCGGCAGGATCCGGTGCAGAGGTAATGAAGTATCGTTTTAATTGGAATTACCCTATTGGATTCAGCCCGCATGATCCGAAAAAATTATACGCAGGCTCCAATCATCTTCATGCAACAACCAACGGAGGTCAGAGCTGGGAAACCATAAGTCCTGATCTTACCAGAAATGATCCTGAAACCATAAAATCATCAGGTGGACCTATTACTCAAGACAATACTGGTGCAGAATATTACGCCAATATTTTTGTGATTACAGAATCGCCTTACACAAAAGACGAGATTTGGACAGGTTCAGATGATGGATTGATATATCTCACCAACGATGGAGGAAAAACATGGAATAATGTTACTCCTTCAATAGCACCTAAAAACAACATGATGAATAGCATCGATGTGAATCCTTTTGTTAAGGGTGGTGCTTATGTGGTAGGTACATCATACAAGTTTGGTGACAACACGCCTTACATTTATAAAACAACAGATTATGGAAAAACATGGTCTTTGATTACTAAAGGGATTCCTTCAGAGGAGTATGTGCGCGTGGTGCGCGCTGATCCAAAACGCCAGGGCTTATTATATGCCGGCACAGAAAAGGGAATGTGGATTTCTTTTGACGATGGTGCAAGCTGGTCCAAGTTTCAATTGAACCTTCCGCCTGTACCAATTCATGATCTCGCTGTAAAAAATGATAACCTTATTGCAGCTACTCATGGTCGAAGCTTTTGGATGATTGATGATCTCACGCCATTGCATCAGTTATCAAAAGAGATTGAAGCAAAGAAATCATTTCTTTTCAAACCCATGCCAAGTTATCGAATAGCTGGTGGACCAGGTTGGAGTAGCCCCGATAGAAGGCTAGAGGGAGAAAATCATCCTGGTGGTGTAATGATGCATTATTATGTAGCGTCAGCTGGTGAAAATGATGAAATCACCATTGAAGTAATGGAGGCGAGTGGTAATATCATTCAAAAATTTTCCAATAAGGCCAATGAGCGGAATCAGCGACTGGATGTAAAAAATGGGGGTAATCGATTTGTCTGGAACATGCGCTATCCAGGTTACAAGACGTTTCCAGGTATGGTTTTTTATTCTTCACCGAATTTGGGTCCTAAAGCTGTCCCTGGTAAGTACAAAGCAAGGCTCACCGCCAACGGACAAGTATCTGAGCAAGAATTCGAAATTTTAAAAGACCCCAGGTTGTCTACTACAGCTCAGGAGTTTCAGGATCAGTTTGAATTCTTAATGAAGGTTAGAGATAAAGTAAGTGATGCGCATCAGGGCATTCTCGATATCAGAAAAATTAAAACTGATTTGAATTATGTAAAGACTAAAGTGGAGGACAAGCCTGAGAACAAAAATTTGCTTGATGCCATGAAAAAGTTTCAGAGCGATCTCACTGTGATTGAGAATAATATTCACCAGACAAAAAATGAAGCACGACAGGATCCATTGAACTATGGTATCAAGCTCAATAACAGGTTAGCGTTCTTGATTTATGAACAGGGCATGGGCGATTTTCCTCCTACCAAACAAGCTGAGGAAGTAAGGGTTGAGCTCACCAAGCAAATTGATGATGAGTTGAACAAACTAAACACCTTAATTGACAACAACGTCTCTACCATTAATGAAATGATTAAGGAAAAAGGCATTGAGATGGTGATGATGAAGAAAGAGCCTAACAAAATGTAATTAAGATTTGAGACTAATAAATAAAAAAACCTCGTGAATTTCACGAGGTTTTTTTATTAGTCAGGTTGAAGTAATATTAATCTTCCCACTTCCAATCACCACCAATCTTAAGAGGTTCTTTCAGATTATTTTCTATCATAAATTGCTTTGTGGTTTCACTGTCCATTTTCTTGGCCGGAAGGGTTTCTGCATTGGCAAGACCATATAGGATCATTGTGCCAAAACGAGCAGTGTTCACCATGTGCGATTCGTTTACCAGATCGAAGTCATCACAGTCGGAGTGATAACAACCATAAATAGAACGATCCAAATTGCTGATCACACCTACAATAGGCACTCCTTCTAACATAAAGGGTTGGTGGTCGCTGTGTAGTCCGGAGCGATTAGTAAATTCATTCTTAAACACACTGTCTATTTTTTGAATTTCAGCGCCCAACTTAGTGAAGAAATCAGGGTCATCAAGCTTGCCACCTGCGTTAATCCCAATTGGATTTCCACTCATGTCCAGGTTCATCATGTATTTGATGTTTTCAATTGATCCGTTTTTAATTTCCTGCTCCACCAGATATCGTGACCCCAATAGGCCTTGCTCTTCGCCCATAAACATCACGAATTGTACAGTACGCTTTGGTTGTAGATTGTTGGCTTTAAAAGCTCTTGCGATATCAAGAACTGAAAATGAACCTATGCCATTGTCAATGGCTCCAGTTGCCAGATCCCATGAATCGAGATGGCCTCCGATGACGATTCTTTCTTCAGGGATTTCATTACCCTTAAGTGTAGCAACTACATCACGGGCTTTAATGAGATCACTGTTGTTGGTCATTTTGATGTGTGCAGTTACCGACTTGGCCTTTAGTTTTTCTTTTAGGGCCATACCATTTTCCTTTCCAATGCAAACGGCAGGTATTGGAATTAACTCACCTGTTACAGAGGCGGTTCCGGTTAACAGTACACCATTTGCAACCTGATTGATGATTACTATTCCTTTAGCACCATACTTTATGGCCAGCGCTGTCTTTTCACTTCTGTGTAAGTTGTTTAATCCTTCTGGACTTCCTTCAAGAATACCAATGTACACAACAGCAATGTTGTCTTTTACTGCGTTGGGATTTGAAGTATAATCAACCTCGAGACCGTTGCCCATGTCAACTAACTTCCCGGTGATGTCAGCTTCAAGGGGTGAATGACCCAATGTAACAGCAGGAACTGGTGCGCCATCAATTTCAACAGCAATGTCGCCTCGTGACCATGCCTTTACTTCAAACTCAAGGTATTGTACATCATCAAATCCGTATTCTTTGAATTTATTGTAGGTGTATTCTTCAGCTTTGTAACCATTTTCTGATCCTGTAAGCCGATGGCCAATGGTGGAGGTAGCTTCACCCAACGTTGCATAGGCTTTGGAGTTTTGAAGTACTTCAGAATTAATACGTGTAAATGTTTCTGATAGCGTTTCTTCCTTTTTAGGGCCACAGGAAAATAAGAAAATACCGACTAGCAGCAAGAGATAATTATTAAATAGACTTTTCATGGGTTGATTTAAAAATTTTGAATTGCAAGATACCAAAGAATGGGAGGCACTCATTAAAATTTATGCAAATGGCTCCTTTGCACACAATCGATTGATAGATCAGTTCTAAATGGTTTGTGTTGAAGGGGCAGAACGTGCCCAGAATGAGGCTATGGCAAGTCCTGATAAAATATGCCAAATTCCCCACCACCCGGCTACAATAGCCATTCCGCCTAATCCTTGAAAGAAACCAAAAATAAGAACAAGACCAAGGCCCGAGTTTTGAATTCCGGTTTCAATAGCCAGTGTTTTTCGGTTTTCTTTACTCAGACCAAATAGTTTAGCTACGTAATAACCCAATGAGAGCGCAGTCAGGTTATGAATAAATACTACTAGGACCACAAGATGAATGTACTCTGTAAAGGCATCCACATTGTTGGCGAAAGCAACAATTACAAAAATTGCAAAAATTAAAATTGAAATAGGTTTTACTCTTTTAGAGATGCGTGAAGCTATGATCGGGTACCGCTGGCTCATGGTCATACCAATTACTAATGGAATGCCAATCAACACACAAATCGTCTTAAAAACTTCCCAGGGATCTAAACTAACCTCCGTCAGAATGGCTGCTGTAGGTGGATACAAGCTTCCCCACACTTCAAGATTTAAAGGTGTCATCACAAGGGCAAGCAGTGTGCCTAAAGAAGTGAGGCTGACAGAGAGCGCGGTATTACCTTTTGACAGATGGGTAATGAAATTGGAAATATTGCCTCCGGGACAAGCGGCTACCAACATCATGCCCAGTGCAATGCTTGGGGCAGGTTGAATAATCAATACCAGGAGAAATGAGGCCGCAGGCAACAACACAAACTGCAATAGCAACCCCACAAAAGCTGCTTTGGGTGCCTCAAAAACGTTTTTAAAATCTACCCATTTAATATCCAGCGCAACACCAAACATGATGATGGCAAGGCAGATATTGAGTACCCACAATGAGTCCTGGCTAAAATTAAGATGAGCAGCGTCTATCGACAAAATTGTTTATGATTATAGGACTTGAGAAGTAGCAGTGGTTCCATCTGCTTTTTTCAATGCCTCCTGCAGCAAACTTTCTGTTTCCTTTTGCATGACTTCGTTATTCAAAGCTTTTGCCGCAGCAAGCTTTCCTTTTAAGGACAAGATTCTTTTCGGGGCGCGTTGCAGGCTGTATTCAAATTGAGAGAGCGCCTCTTCAGGCCTATTATTTTTCAAGAGCCATTCGCCATAAAGTTCAAAAGAGGGTTTTACTACGGATGGAGGGCCATAAGAATAGCTAATGCTTTGTTCCAGTTCGGCAGCTTGTTTAAACCAAGCGTTGGCCTCCGATTGATTATTTTTCAAATCGGAAGCTAAACCTCGTAGCTCCATTTCCATAACTTTCGCCTGATCTACGTCCAATTGATTCGCCTTTTGTGATTCCCAACCTACCCCACTACACAATGCAATTCCTTTATTTTCTAATTGAATGGAAACCTTTAATCGTTCTTTTTCAAGTGTGTTGATTTGCTCATCTAATAATGCAATATTTTTTTGTTGATAGGCTTTCATGCCATCGAGGAATCGATTTATTGCCTGAATGCTGATGTTCAAACCAGACTGATCTATTGCAATGTTGGATTCCTCCCCGACCCAATCTCCGGATTCCACCAGATATGCCCCTTTAATTACGCTCATGTGAACGCGAGCACGCGCTGAAGGAAGTTCACTGGTATATTGTGCCATGTCTTTTACAATTTGCCTGGCCTCTGCCATTCTACCCTGCTGCAAATAGCCATACAAGAGCCATTGAAATGCATGATAACCTCTTGCATCATTGTCCAATTTTTTTTCAATCATTCTGTCTACACTGGCCTGGTAGGATTGTTCGTTGGACCTTACCACATCGTCCCACATTCCCATTGCCACATAAATATGAGAGGGCATATGTAAGGCATGGCCGGCAGCAGAAGCTACCTGCATGTATCGGTTTGCAGCCTCAACAGCGGCACTTGCATGTTGTGGATCATCATAAGAATGAATAAGATAATGAAGTGCCCCTGGGTGATTGGGATTTTCTTCCAATATACCCTTAGCGATAATAGCACCTCGCTCATAAATTTCTTCATCGCGACCAACAGGCACTGAGCCCAATAGGGAAAGGGCATAGAAAGCAGCGGCTTCCTGGCTTTTTGGATATTTATTATGCACCTCCGCCATAAATTCTGAATAGGCAACATCTCTTTCATATTTAGTGCCCTCACCATACAATATGTTTACTGCCCTCATAAAATCTTTTTCAATGGGAGTTGAAGATAACTCAACTCTTTCTTCAGGTGATTCGCTTAACTTATTTAAAGCTGCAGTGGCTTCTTCATAAGACTGCTCAGCCCACAAGGGATGATTGTAGGTCATTGCTTCACCCCAATAGGCCATGGCCATGGTAGAGTCAACTTTTTGTGCATTAATAAACGCTGCAGCTGCATCATCAAATTCAAAACTGTGAAGTAGAAGCAGACCCTCTTCAAAATATTTTACAGCGTCCTCTGAGCCAGTTACATCAAAATAAATGGCCCCAAGTTTATTATCCTCTTTGGGTGCAGAGCATGAGAAGATAGTCAACAAGAGGATACAAAAAACAGTAAGTGGTTTGTTGAATGGCATGTGCTTATTATCAATTTTGGTCAATAAATATACAACTATTTGAGTTGAGTCTAAAGACAATGCCACAGTGCCTTTAGGCATAAAAAAGGCTTCCCCATCGCTTTGGAAGCCTTTTTAAATGCAGGAAATTCAATTATTCGCTTCTTAAAACTTTAACCGGGTTGGAACGGGCAGCATTGAATGATTGATAACCTACAGTGACAAAAGCGATGACAACCAATACCATTAATGCGATTACAAACACAAGAGGACTGATTTCAATTCGATAGGCGAAGCCGTTCAACCAACTGTTAAACAGGTAATAAGCCAGTGGGCTGGCAAATACCGCAGCGATGATTACTAAAATCAAAAATTCTTTGTAGAGTAAAAGTATTAGGCTGGGTTCGTTGGCGCCAAGCACTTTTCGTACACTTATTTCCTTTAGTCTTCGTTGCGCACTAAAAGAGGCCAACGCAAACAGTCCAAGGCAAGCAACAAATATGGCAAGTCCGCAGAAGTATTTAAAAATGGTAGCCAATCTTTCTTCAGCTTCATAAGTTTGATTGAGCGCTTCATCAAGAAAGTAGAATGAAAATGATTTTGTGTTAATCATTTCGTTCCAGACGCTTTCAATGTTTGAAAGCGTAGCACTGTATTCGCCAGGTTTGATTTTTACCGCAACATTGCTGAATGCGGAACCAAAACTCATTACCATGGGGCTGACGCTGTTGCGCAAGGGATCAAAATTAAAATCCTGGATCACCCCAATTACTTTTGTGTTTGGGTTACCTCCCTCTCCAGAAGTTATTCTTCTGCCAATAGGGTCTTTCCAATTCAAAGCTTTTGCGGCTGCTTCATTAATTACTACTGCCAGCGTGCTATCGGAATGAATGTTGATATCAAAAAAACGACCCTCAATCATTTTCAAGCCAAATGTTTCCAAAAAGTCGAACCCAACCGACATGATGGGGAACATTTGCTCGTCTTCAATTCCTTCCACCCTCATTGGCAAATACGGAAGATTCTTTTGACCCAGGTCGTGTGATAAGTTGGTAACGGATACAACGCTGGATTCTCTTAAAATTCTTTCTTTGAATGTGCTGTATTGCGCAGGCATGCCCGCTCCTGCAACGGGTACTACAATGACCTGCTCTTTATCAAATCCAAGGCTTTTATTTCTCATAAAGCCCAGTTGATCAGAAATAATAATAGTACCCATTAATAAAACCAAAGAAACAGTAAACTGACCCACCACCAGAACTTTCCGTAAATCAACTCCTCGTGTCATTTTTTTATGCAAACCTTTTAATACTTTGATTGGATGATAGGAGGCCATTACAAAAGAAGGATAAACCCCTGCCATTATCCCTGCGGCTATAGTTACTAATGCGGCAATAAGGAGATTGCTTGGTTGAAGAAGTTCATCAGGGTTGATATTAGAGGAGGCCAGATCATTAAATATTGGCAGAACGATCCAAACGACAAACAGGGAAACAACTCCAGCGATCAAGGCTATTATCATGGATTCGCCAAGAAACTGAAAGACAAGATTAAACTTCTCCGCTCCCATTACCTTTCTGATGCCTACTTCTTTGCCTCTGTTGGAATACCGTGCAATGGAGAGGTTCATAAAATTGATGCAGGCAATGACCAACACAAGAACGGCAATCGATGATAAAGTGTATACATATTTAATGTTGCCATTTACTGACATGTCAGCATTACTAAAATCTGATTTGAGATGAATGTCATGGATTGGCTGAAGTGTAAGGGCTGCGTTATTTTCGGTATAACGAGGGAGATAATGACTGGCGACAAAAGCAGGCAACTTTGCTTCTGTTTGTTTTGGATCGGCCGTGTTGGTGAGTACCACGTAGCTATAGTACCACATGCCTCTGTAGTCGTGATCAATTCTGAAGCCAACCAATTGATTAATTAATAATTTAGAGTGAGCTAAAAAATCAAAATCAAGATGTGTTTTTCCTCGGAAGGGCTCAAGGACACCAGTTACTTTAAAAGAAACTGTATCCTGAAAAGTAATGAGTTTGCCCAAAGGATTGGAGTCTCCAAAATATTTTTTGGCCGTCTCACTGGTCAAAACTACGGAGTTACTATTTTCAAAAGCCTTTACGCGATTGCCATACTTAAAATCAAAATCAAAAACAGAAAAGAAACTGGAGTCTGCCAAATAGAATTTCCTTTCTTCATAAGCATCATCCTGATACCTGATAGTAGGCAGCAGATTTGAAAAGAAAAATGGCTTGAAAACAGTGGCTGCTGCAATCACTTCGGGGAAGTCAGCAACCATGTCAAATGATGCAGGGTAGTGCGCCATGCTATAGCGATTCTGAACTCCGTTTACATCCACGTGAGTATTTAATCGGTAAATGTTTTCAGAGTTGGTAAAGAATTGATCGTACCCAGTTTCGTTTTTCACATAGATCCCTATCATCACAAAACAACCAAGGCCAATGGCAAGGCCAATAACATTGATGGCACTGAACAGTGAGTTTTTAAGAAGGTTTCGAAAAGCAATTTTGAGATAGTTTTTGATCATAGGGCGCTACTGTGGATTTAAGTTCTCTTCAAAGAGTTTATAAATGCGTTTGTATTCGTCTGTCCAGCTGCTTGGTTCTACAAATCCATGATTTTCTACTGGATACACGGCCAGCTCCCAATTGTCTTTACCCAATTCTATCAGCCGTTGAGACAACCTGACAACATCTTGAAAGTGAACATTGGTATCTACCATTCCATGGCACATCAGCAAGGCTCCTTTCAATCCTTCTGCATGATAAATCGGGGAACTTTTTGCATAGGCGATGCTATCCGCATAAGGTACATTGAGGATGTTCGCGGTGTATCGATGGTTGTAATGCGCCCAGTCTGTTACAGGTCTGAGTGCAGCACCTGCGGCAAATACATCTGGTGTGGTAAACATACCCATCAAAGTAATAAAGCCTCCATATGACCCTCCGTAGATTCCAATGCGTTTTGGATCAACATTGTACTTGTCAACAAGTAATTTTGCGGCATCAACCTGATCTGTCAGATCCTTTCCGCCCATAAACCGGTAGATGCCAGTGCGCCAATCGCGGCCGTATCCCGCGCTTCCCCTATAGTCAACATCTATTACCGTGTAGCCTTTATCAACCAGCATATTGTGAAACATGTATTCACGGAAATAACTACTCCACCATTTGTGGGCATTTTGTAAATAACCTGCTCCATGCACAAAAATTACTGCAGCACCCTTGTTAGTTTGAGCTTTGGGCAAATACAATCTTGCAAAAACTTCTGCCCCGTCTCTTGCCTTAAAGGTGACTACTTGTGGATCTTTCCATGGGTAAGAATTAAACTCACTAGACGTGGATTTTGTGATTTGTTCCGACTTAGCCTTGACTTTGTTCTCGCTTAAATAAAGTTCCCAGGGTTTATTACTATAAGAATATAAATCGGCTAACCATTTTTCATCCGGAGACAGCACAACATCATGTGATCCGGTTGCTGATGTTAATTGTTCTGCTTTGCCACCCTCCACAGAAATTTTGTAAAAATGCTTTTCTCCTGGATGAATTTCATTGGTGGTGACGAAAAAATATTTTTTGTCTCGGGAAAGTTGTGCGTTTTGTACCTCGTAGTTACCCGAAGTAATTTTTTGTTTTTTACCTGTTGTTATGTCTACCGTATATAAATGAGAATACCCCGTCTCTTCAGAATGAAACCAAATTCGCTTGTTATCACTGAGCCAACCCGAGTTGCCTGCACTAAAGAAAAATCCGATTCCCGGTCCGCCTATCCATGCCTCGTCTCTTTGTCTGTCAAGCAATTGGAGTTGGCGAGTCGTAAGGTTGAGTGACATGATCCAGCGGTCCTTATTATCTGTGGAGCGCACTACTACGAAATTGTTTTTTCCGTCATCTGACCAGTAGGGGCCATTGATGATCACAGGCCTTATTGCCTTTTCTTTTGGTTGTGTTGGATAATCTTTGGTATAATCTGTTTCATCAGTAATGCCGGGGATATCGTCTGTTTTTACAATATAGGAGGTGTCTCCTTTGATGTCGTATATCCAAAATTCGTAGGTGTCGAGGTTAACGCCTACTTTGGCGCGGGCAGGAATATCCTCCGTAAAACCAGATTCTGTAACGTAATTGGGAACGATAGTGGACTTTGCGTTTGCAGCCTCTTTGGTAATTCGATAAGTGATGAATTTTTCATCGGGGCTTACTACTAAGTTGTCTGCACTTTGATCGTTGAGGTAAATGGTATAGGGGCGATCAGGTCGGTTAGCTTCGTTTATTTTATCCGCAGCCTTTTTATTGTCATTTCTTTCTCTGAGTATTTGTATGTATGCCAATTGATCTTGGCGCAACCAGTCTTCATGGGCACTGCTTTTGGGCTCAGCTTTTTTCTTTCCTTTTCTAAAGTCAGTTAATTGACTGAATGATCCAGTGCCAACACTCCATGAATACAGGTTGCCACCTGAGGTAAAGAAAATTTTGGATTCATCCTGAGAAAAATAGGGAGCAAATTCTCTTTCCAGGGTATTGGTGATTGCTATTGTTTTGCTGGTAGGGATGTCTAGCAGAAATAGGTCTCCGGATTTTTCATAGACCTTTTTGGTGCGCGCCCGGTTGTAAGATCCGTTATTGGCAGGTAAAATTCTTCTTGTTGCAGGGCTTACTTTTTGGGGTATTTTATTGGAGATAGAAATAGCATATAAAGAATCGCCAGCAGCATTGGCAGGGTTCCAATTAAAGTAAATGGTCTTGCTGTCTTCCGACCAAAAAACATCAGATGGTGCAACCCCTATCCACTTGGGGTCGCGCATAATTTTTTCAACGGTAAGTTCATTCAATTGCTGACCCCATACCGGAGTCGTTGCAAACAGAAGCAGGATAAGTTTATTCATAAGGTTTTTCCAGGTAGAAGGTATAACGAATTTGGATGGCCATTGGCCATGAAATTTCTATGAGCGGAGCAAGGCTAAACCAATCGGGCTACTGTCTTCTTGGTTTAAGCATTTCGGCAAACATGCTGTTGAAAACGGATAAAATAAGGCTAAATGCCATTGCCCACCAGAATCCGTCTACATCAAACTTCGGTACAAAGTAGTCGACCATCAGTATGATCAGCGCGTTGATCACGAGCAGGAACAAGCCCAGCGTGAATACTGTTATAGGGATGGTCAGCACTACCAGAATGGGCCTAACCAGGGCGTTGGCAAAAGAAAGCACCGCAGCAACCAGTAAAGCGTAACCATAATGTTCGACATTTACGCCAGGGAGCAAATAGGCTGTGAGTAAAACTGCCAGACCTGATAGCAGGAAACGAATAATTCCATTCATAATAACAAAATTTGATTGAAGTTGCGCTTTTAACTGCAAAACTCAAACTCTAATTTTGAACAAGGAGTATGTACGCAATTGTTGACATTGAGACTACGGGAGGGTATGCGGATAAGCACCGGGTGACAGAGGTTGCTATTTATCACCATGATGGAATGCAAATCACCAATCACTATCATACACTCATCAACCCCGGAAGAAACATTCCCTATTTTATTACTGGGCTTACGGGAATCAATTATGAAATGGTGAAGGAATCGCCATCTTTCGCGGATGTGGCGGAAGAAATATTTGAACAGCTGAAAGACCGTGTATTTGTAGCTCACAACGCGCACTTTGATTACAGTTTTTTGAAAAAGGAATTTGAGGAGGCAGGTATCAGCTGGAATTCGAAGAAATTATGCACCGTTAGGTTGAGCAGAAAAATTATTCCTGGGTTAAGTTCCTATAGCCTGGGCAGACTCGCAGCAAGCCTGGGCGTTGAGATCCGCAACAGACATAGAGCGGGTGGTGATGCAGAAGCCACCTCCAAGGTATTTGATTTGCTACTCAAGCGTGACACCGAAGGAGTAATTGTAAAAGCCCTTAAAAGAAATTCTGGAGAAACTATACTACCTCCCAATTTGCCAAAAGAAGATTTCGATAAACTGCCTGCGAAAGCCGGAGTTTATTATTTTCTGGATGCACGCGGACATGTTATTTATGTAGGTAAAGCGGTCAATATTAAGAAGAGAATTGCAGGACACTTCACAGGTGATGCGCGCGAATGGAACCGATCCAATATTCGGAATGAAATTCATCACATCACGTATGAGCTTACGGGCAGCGAATTGATAGCGTTGATTTTGGAATCACAGGAGATCAGGAGACTATGGCCTAAATACAACCTTGCCCAAAAAACAAGAACTGAGGAGTGGGGCATCTTTGAATATGAAGACCGTGCTGGCTTGCTTAGATTTTGTGTAAATACTGTAAGCAGAGGCGCCAAACCTTTAATTAGCTTTAGCTCAAAGGGAGACGCATGGAATTTTATGTGGGAAAAAGTAAGAGAGTTCAATCTTTGCCCCAAGTTATCTGGCTTGCAGGTAGCCAAGGGATTGTGCTTTAGTTATCAAACGGGTGAGTGTAAGGGTGCTTGCATGGGGGTAGAAACGGTAAAAAAATACAACAACAGAATTCATAAAGCCATTGATTCATTTTTTGATGGTGGAAATTCGCTAGCTATTATTGGTAAAGGCAGAAAAAACAACGAGCGTTCATTGGTACTAGTGGAAAACGGATCCTATCTGGGGTTTGGCTTTATCCACAAAAATGAAACACTCGCTGACTTTGAGGCAGCAAAGGATTTTATTAAAATGAGTAAGGAAAACAGGATTGTTCAAAACCTGGTGAATTCTTATTTAGTGAACCCTCGGGGAGCTGAAGTAATAGCATTCTAAAATTTCTTTCTGCCTTCAATACCGGGATACAATTCAGGTATTGGGTCACTCACAAAACATTCAAACGTATCAATGTTCATCATGCTGAGTCTACCCGACCATCCTGCGCCAGTATCCATCATCCAAACTTCACAGAATTGAATGGGTTTTGATTCTTTAATGGGGGTATGGCCGATGTAGACAGTGTCAAACGTGGTTAGTTGAACGTGTTTGTGTGGATCATGCTTTTCCTGAGCCTGCTTTGCTAAACTTCTGTCCCATAAAAAAGTCTGAATCCCCTGCTCAGTCATTGGTTTATTAACATTGATGCCAGCATGCACAAATAATTGATTTTGACTGATATGGTAGTTCTGTGCATTTCTAAGCAGCTTTAAATGTTCGGCCGGTATTTCGTTGCCATAGGAGTCAACCGTAGCCTGCCCACCTTGACTAAGCCAGATATCGTTGGCATAGCCCGTTTCCATCCAGTCCAGGGTCCAGAAATCATGGTTGCCCAGCACATAAATGAGATTTTGAATACGGAGCAGCTCATCCATTGCCTGACGGGTTTCTGGCCATCCATCAGCTACATCACCCAGGCAGATGAGCGTATCGTTGTGATAATCGAACCCAGCATTTTCAATACACTGCAACAATGCGCGATAGGAACCGTGAATATCACCAATAACGAAAGTTTTGGGCATGTTAAGCATTTACAAATTTGACAATCGGACTTATCTCCCTAATAACCAGTAGAAAGGGCTTTAAATCCGTTTCCTTCCATTTGTAACTAATTTTAATCCTAATTCTTTATTATTGCGCTAAAATTAAGGGTAAAAGCAGAGAAATATGGCGTTCGAGACGGCAACAGAAATTCAGCAAGAGCACAACCAGAAGGTGAAGCAGGTTTATTCAGAGGTAGCCAAAGTGGTAGTAGGGCAGGAATATATGGTCAATCGATTGATGATTGGCTTGTTTACCAATGGACATATTTTGTTGGAAGGTGTGCCAGGATTGGCAAAGACACTTACTATTAGCACGCTTGCTCGTGTTCTGCATCTTGATTTTGCCAGGATACAATTTACCCCCGACTTACTGCCTGCAGATCTGGTTGGAACCATGATCTATAATCAGAAGGACGGAAAGTTTGAAGTAAAAAAAGGGCCTATCTTTGCTAATATCATTTTGGCGGATGAGATTAACCGATCTCCTGCAAAAGTGCAGTCGGCCTTATTGGAGGCCATGCAAGAAAAGCAAGTAACCATTGGTGAGACCTCCTTCAATCTGGATCGGCCCTTCCTGGTAATGGCCACTCAAAATCCGGTAGAAAACGAAGGAACCTACCCATTGCCCGAAGCGCAAATTGACCGATTCATGATGAAGGTTTTTGTCAACTACCCTTCGAAGGCTGATGAGCTTGAAATCATGAGAAGGATTTCAAATATGCAGTTTGATTATCAAGTGAACCCTATTCTCACCAAGGAAGACATCTTTGCCATACGTAAAGAAGTGAATAACGTAAAAATTTCTGAGTCGCTTGAAAAATATATTATCGAGTTGGTGAGCGCTACACGCAAGCCAAAAGAATACAAGTTGGATCACGAGGCACAATACATTCAGTTTGGTGCTTCTCCTCGAGCCAGTATCAATTTGAATCTGGCCTCCAGGGCAATGGCTTATTTGGATGGGCGCGATTATGTACTGCCGGAAGACATTAAAGAGGTGGCATTAGATGTATTGAATCACCGCATCATCTTGAATTACGAAGCAGAGGCAGACAATGTGCGGACAGGGGATATCATCAAAGTGTTGCTAAGCAAAGTGCCCATCAACAAATAAAGATTATTATAAAGATTAGCATAGCATCGATTGCGTTGCAAGTGAAAAAGCATTGAAGCTTCACTTCACAATTTTTTAACATTGAAAAAAGGAATTTTTATTCTTTTAAAATCAGTGAATTAGCGCCAGCGAATTAGATTCCATCATACCTGCGCCTCACAATCCACTCAACATTCCTTCATCTTCTTTAACAATTTGGTAAACCACCATTGTGCTTCATGTAACATTGGATGCTCACCTTTGCGATGGATAAAAAATAATTTCTTAAAAAATCTACGCATGAAAAAATTACTTTCACTAGGAATCATTGCAATCATGATCACCACGTTTTGGGCGTGTAGTGAAGACCCAGCAGCTGACAATCGTGTTACCATCACGGGAATACCAGCAACGGCATCAATCGACAATCTTGGTACGCTTGCACCTGTTGCAGTTACCATTGAAGCTCTGGATGGACTTACCACTCTGTCAATAACAAAAGGAACCGAAGTTTTCGATTCTAAAGCATACGCTGGGGAAACTTCTGCATCTTATGAATTTACTTATACTGCCAACGCGGCTGACGAAGACAAGAACCTTGTTTTTACTTTCATAGCTACGGATAAAGACGGAGATACAGAAACTGTAACTCACGTATTGACTGTGGGTGCAGCCCCAGAACCCATTCCAAACGCAGTAAGAACTGGTATTATTTCTGCGAATGAAACCTGGACCAACGACAGAATCTGGGAAATAGCTGGTCGTGTAATCGTAAAAGATCAGGTAACACTTACCATTCAGGAGGGAACAATTATTAAGGGCAGAGAAGGTTCAGGATCTTTGGCTTCGGCATTGATCATCGCTCGAGGTGCCAAACTGATGGCCAAGGGTACTGCAGAGAAACCAATTGTGTTTACTTCTATCCTTGACAATATACAAGTAGGCGAAAAAGCCGGAACCAATCTAAGTGAAACTAATACAGGACTTTGGGGAGGCTTGATCGTACTAGGGAAAGCAACTGTTTCTGTAGCTGGAGGTGAAACACAAATTGAAGGTATACCTGCCGACATTGTTGAAGGCAAATATGGAGGAGGAACTTCTCCGGTAGACAACGACAACTCAGGTGAATTGACCTACATTTCTATCCGTCATGGAGGCACACTCATCGGAGCCAACAATGAAATCAATGGGCTGACACTAGGTGGAGTTGGATCTGGCACCAAAATCGAAAACATAGAAGTGGTAGGAAATGAAGATGATGGTATAGAATTCTTTGGTGGTACTGTTAATCTAACCAATGGATTAGTGTGGGCACAAAAAGATGATGGATATGACATAGATCAAGCATATTCAGGCACCATCAGCAACATCATTTATATCGCTGGAGCAGAATCCGACCATGGAATGGAAATTGACGGTGCAGAGGGGACTGTAAGCCGTGGCTTTACCATCCAGAATGGTACTTTCAAAGGGATGACAGGCGAGTATGCCGACTTCCGTGACAAAGCACGTGGTACAGTAAAAGACTTGTATTTCTTTAACTATAAAAAGGCAGATGATATAGAGCTGGATGCTGATGGTTCAGTAGATCCTGCTGACGCATCCAAGAAGCTGTCCGACAATCCTGGTGTATCCGATAACTTTAAGGGCTCTGGTTTTGGATTTACTGGAGCGCTTGTATTAACAGGTCTTGAATTCAACTCAACTGTAACAGATGATGCATCGTTGCAAACTTTGTCAGCTATTTTTGGCGATAAATGGTCTAAAGATTCATTCCTTGCTGGAGATACAAGATTGGCAGCAGATGCTACTGCACAGGCTGCAGCTAACAAAGCCACTTTCGAAAGCAACAACAGCATGGTAACCTCAGCAACCAAAACTAAAGGTGCTGATAAGACCAAATTCACCTGGACATATGCCAATGCTAAAGGCAAACTATCCGATTTCTAAGCACATAAGAATGATAAAAACAAAAAACCCCGCAAGCCGGGGTTTTTTGTTTTCAGGTTAAGTAATTTCTTACATCACCGTGCTCACAACAGGTTGTGAGCATGTTTCAATAGGTATGCAAATCAGGAATCCACTATTCCACACTATGAGGAAATTAACGAACTGTTAGTTGCGTGTTATCATAACATTAACTGAATGTGTACTAATTAACATATTGGTAAACCCACTCATCACATCATTTAGGGGCTCTCAGGATACCTTTGCACTAAAATTAAGTAACCCTATGATTAACAGCCTCAAACAATTAAGCATCCTGGTTCTCCTGCTTGTTATCACTCCAGCTTTTGCCCAAAAGGGCATCATAAGAGGTAAGGTGTTTGATAATGAGAATGGTGAAGGTCTATTTGGAGCTACGGCAATCATTTCCGGAACAACCATAGGGGGCGCTGCTGACTTTGATGGAAATTATTCCATTAATAACGTGGAGCCAGGATTTTATGACGTTCAGTTCTCATTCATTTCATATCAAACGCAAACAGTTACAGGAGTAGAAGTAAAGGCAGGCGAGGTTACATTGTTGGATGTAAGACTTTCAAGTGATGTTCAACAATTGCAAGAAATTGTTGTGTCTGCCAAAGTGATCAGAAGCTCAGAAGCTGCTCTTATGACAGTTCGCAGAAAATCTCCCAATGTAATGGATGGCATTTCGTCACAGTCATTTCGAAAGATTGGAGATTCAAATGCGGCTTCAGCCGTTCAAAGGGTACCAGGTGTGTCTGTACAAGGCGGCAAGTATGTGTTTGTAAGAGGTCTTGGTGATCGCTATAGTAAATCCACGTTGAACAAAGTAGATATTCCAGGTCTTGATCCTGATAGAAACTCCATCCAAATAGATATTTTTCCTACCAATATCATTGACAATATGGTGGTGTTAAAGTCATTCACCGCGGATCAGCTTGCTGATTTCACAGGTGGAGTTGTCGATATTGAAACAAAAGATTTTCCTGAGGAAAAAATATGGGCAATCAGCGCCAACCTTGGCTATAATCCAGCCATGCACTTCAAAAAGGAATTTTTGACTTATCAAGGAGGAGGAACAGATTTTCTGGGCTTCGATGATGGAGGAAGAGATCTTCCTATTGCCAGAGACCAGGTTATTCCGAATCCTGTACTAAACAACCCTAAGTTGAGTGAACTAACCAGAAGTCTTAACCCAACTTTATCAACCATGAGAAAAACCAGCTTTATGGATTACAGCCTGGGTCTCTCTGGAGGAAATCAATTTAGCATTGCATCAAAAACGGTGGGCTACAATGTGGCATTGAATTATCAGAACACAACCACCTACTATGAAAGCACGGAATTGGGCGCTTATGTAAAGTCAACAGATCCTAATCAATTCAATCTGGTGCCAGACAGAATTCAGCGAGGGCCCTTGGGTTCGAATAATGTATTGGCAAGTGGCCTATTGGGTTTTGCCTTAAAAACCAACAGATCAAAGTACAAGGTAAACTTACTTAGATTACAAAGTGGTGAGTCAAGGGCATCTACCTTTACAAGAAATACATTTTTGTTTGGATCCAATACCATTGCAGTGACCAATTTGGATTACAATGAAAGTGCAATTACCAACATACTGCTTTCAGGTGAGCATCGCATAGGCCCAAAATCAAATTTTGAAATTGACTGGAGACTTTCCCCTACATGGTCAAGCATCGATGATAAAGATGTAAGACAAACCCCTTATCGATTCGAAGGAGGTAACTACACTATTGAGCCTAGTGAGGCCGGAGATCCAATTAGAATTTGGAGATTTCTTGATGAAGTCAATTATGTAGGCAAGCTGGACTTAACAAAGAACTATAAGTTTAAAGGGATTGAGGCCAAACTCAAATTTGGAGCAAGTGAAACCTACAAGCAAAGAGATTTCAGCATCGATCAATACCGGATAGGACTTTTGGGAGGATCAAATTTTAATCTTACCGGAAATCCTGATGAACTTCTTTCAGAAAGTTTATTATGGACGCCACGTCAGGCTGATGGAAGTGGAGGAATGGGTACTTACTTAAGAGGTAACTTTGAAGTAGCGAATACTTTTGCAGCTTCTCAAAACATTTTTGGAGGCTATGTTTCTAATGAGATGAACATCTCTGAGCGCCTAAAGTCGATTTTGGGATTGAGGGCAGAGCAGTTTGATCATCGCTATACCGGACAAAACCAGGCTTATGCTTCAGGAGATCTGGTGAATGGTGTCAATTATGAAGACGAAAAGTTGTTAAGCACACTCAACTTCTTTCCATCTGCTAACATCATCTACTCCTTCAATGCAAATATGAATTTGAGGGCAGGTTATTCACGTACCATTGCAAGGCCTTCTTTTAAAGAAAAGTCGATCGCTCAAATATTTGATCCTATAACTGATAGAACTTTTATAGGTAATATCAATTTGGTTGAAACAGATATTGATAATTATGACCTGAGATGGGAGATGTTTCAGGAGAAAGGACAGAATATTTCATTCAGTGTATTTTACAAAAATTTTTCAAACCCCATTGAGTTGGTCTCATTTCAGTCTGACCCGAGGTCTTCTCAGCCTCGTAATGTCAGCGGAGCTAAAGTGTATGGAATTGAATTGGAGGCAAGAAAGGGTTTAGAGTTTATCGCCAGCGGTTTGAAAAATCTTTCGGTTAATGCCAATGTTTCATTTATTAACTCCGAAGTACAGATGAGTGAAGAGGAGTTTCAGGCACGTATGACCTTCCAGCGAACAGGAGAAGTAATAGAGAGAACACGACAGTTGCAAGGGCAATCTCCTTATCTTATTAACGCAGGTTTGCAATATGATACTCAAAACGGGTTTGAAACTGCGCTTTCCTACAATGTGCAGGGCGAGCGTCTTTCAATAGTGGGTATCAATTCCAATCCTGATGTTTTTGATCAACCATTCCACAGTCTCAACTTGAATGTAAACAAAACATTAGGAGGTGCTGATGGTAAAATGAGATTAGGGCTGGGAGTGGAGAATATTCTTGCAGATAAAGTCGAAAGTTACTCAAAGAACTATCAAAGTGAAGACAAGGTGTTCTCTACCTTATCACCAGGCACAAGGATTAGATTCAGGTTTAATTATACGTTCTAATCCCTGTAAAAAGTAAAACAACTTTGCGCTCTTAGTTAATTCACTTTTCGTTGTCTTTCCTTATGCATCTCAATTACCTTCTTGATTTGCTCAGTGGCCTGTACAACTGAATCCTGAGCAAGTTTGTTATTCTCTATTTTCTGAATCAGCACTGCATGTTCAAGGTTATTGGCTTGCAGGCGTTCTTCCAATTTTACTTTTTCCTGCTCATTATTGCTGAGCTGAATCGTTAGGTCCTTATTCTGATTAACTAGTCGCTGAGATTGACGTGTAGTGGCATCGTGGGCGCGTTGTGCTTCATCAATTTGAGTTTGTATTTTGTCTTTGTAAAACTTGATTCCAAATCGATACACTTCTTTCTCCAAATCTTTTTTTACAATTTCAATATCATTCACTTGCCATTCATTTTCCTTTATGCCCAGCCACACCTGAATGGCTTCACCTTTGTCTTTGATGTCAGCATAGATAATCCCGGTTTTATACACTGTTCCGCCCAGAGCTGGTTCGCTGATACTGGTGTAGCTGGTGCCCTGTTTTACCTTGCCGAATTCCTTTAAGTACTTACTCCACGAAGTGGCCACTTCATCTTTTTTAGCTTCCAAAGATGTAGCGAAACCCTCACTTTCTTCCCCATTTATCTTTTGTGATTGTTTTTCTGTTGTTACCTTTTGTCCTAACGCTGTCAGGCTTATCAGCAGGCAAAAAGCAATCAATTCAAACTTATTTCTCTTCATGATGTTAACAGTTATAATGAATCAAAGCTACTAATTATCCAAATGCATAAAAACGTCCTAATAACCGGTGCGACAGGTCTTGTAGGCACCAGACTTACAGAAATGTTGATGCAAAAAGGCTACCAGGTTTCTCATTTGTCCAGAAATGAGCAACCTGGCCCAATTCCCACCTTTCAATGGGACGTAAAGACGGGTAAGATAGATGATAAGGCAATTGAAGGGAAAGATTGCATCGTTCATTTGGCTGGAGCGGGTATTGCAGATAAGAGTTGGACCGATCAAAGGAAGAAGGAAATTCTCGAAAGCCGAACTAAGTCCGCTGAGTTGCTTTATCAATCTTTAAAAACAAAAAACCATCAAGTGAAGACTTTTGTGTCAGCTTCAGCAATTGGCATCTACGGCTTTGCTGGTGATGAAAAATATTTCAAAGAGAGTGATGCAGCTGCCAATGACTTTCTTGCAAATGTGGTAAGTCAATGGGAGGCAGCAGTAGATAAAATTGCATCGTTGGGTATACGCGTGGTGAAGGTTCGTATTGGAATATTGTTAAGCGAAAAGGGAGGTGCATTGGCTGAAATGATTAAACCAATAAAGTGGGGGATTGGATCTCCATTGGGAACAGGAATGCAATACATGAGTTGGATACACATTGACGATGTATGCAGTTTATTTGCCATGGCTATTGAAAAAGAATCAATGAGTGGGGCTTATAACGCTGTAAGTCCTCACCCTGCCACTAATAAAGCCTTTACAAAGGCTGTGGCTCAGGTTTTGAATAAGCCGCTGTGGTTACCCAATGTGCCTGGATTTGTTTTGAAGTTGCTTTTGGGAGAAATGTCTGATTTGGTTTTAAAAGGAAGTCGTGTTTCTGCTGAAAAAATTCAAGGTGCTGGATTTGAATTTGAGTACGCAGAATTAGATGCGGCTCTCAAAGACTTGTTAAAAAAATAGTCAAAAGTTTTATTTCCAACTGCTTTGCACTTGCAGTGGCCGCTTTGGTTTTCCGCCCCGCCTCTTTCCTTTTACGGGAAGGCGGATTATGATATAAAACCCTCAAAATTATCGCGTAGCAGGCATTCCGTTTATATTAGCATTTCAAACGCGAATAACATGGCGAAGGAAAAAATTAATAAAGGTTCATCTGAAGATGAGGAACTCAAGATCAGAAAGGCATTTGTAGACAAGGATTGGGCCCAAATTAAAAGCTCAGACTCCTGGGTGATTTTTAAGGTGATGTCTGAATTTGTTGAAGGATTTGAAAAACTGGCTAAAATCGGACCATGTGTTACCATTTTTGGATCTGCACGTACCGATCCTCATCATTCTTACTATAAGATAGCGGAGGAAATAGCTTTTGAACTGGTGCATCACGGTTATGGGGTGATTACCGGAGGAGGGCCAGGAATTATGGAGGCTGGAAATAAGGGAGCCCATCGTGCTGGAGGTAAAAGTGTTGGGCTGAACATTTTTTTGCCCCACGAACAAAAAGGTAACATCTACATTGATCCGGAAAAGCTGATCTCTTTTGACTATTTCTTTGTTCGTAAAGTAATGTTTGTTAAGTATTCGCAGGGATTCATAGTGATGCCCGGAGGTTTTGGCACCATGGATGAACTCACAGAAGCACTTACTTTAATTCAAACTAAAAAGATTGGCCGTTTTCCAATCGTTTTGGTAGGTCGAGAATTTTGGGGAGGAATGATTGACTGGTTTAAACAGGTATTGGTAGGTGAAAAAATGATTGATGCAGATGATCTTAACTTAATCAATCTGGTAGACTCCCCTGATGAGGCCGTTAAGGTAATTGATGATTTTTATTCAAAGTATTTACTCTCTCCAAACTTTTAGAATCATATAGCTATGGAATATTTTCTAAGGAAGTATCGTGTTGAAATCATTGTAGTAGCAGGACTCGCTTTCCTTATGTTTTTAGTGGGTTTTCTCAGCAATCGAATTGATAGGCTCGAAGAGTTAGTTGGGTTGACGAATGCGCCAACCGTTGTTTATGAACAGTTGCCGCAAGAAGACGGCCCACTTCCCGCCATCTCCTATGATCTTCCCGGACAATTAACTTTTGCCGGAGAGCCAGTGCCTTTGGACCGATCGGATTTAAGGGAACAGATTGATAAAGAATTACAAATCAATATCTATTTCCACAGCAATACCATCTTTTTAATAAAGAGAGCCAATGAATGGCTTCCTCAATTTGAGCCCATCTTAAAAAAACATGGGATCCCTGATGATTTCAAATACTTGCCATTGATTGAGAGTGGATTGCTTAATGTGGTTTCTCCCGCCAATGCAGTAGGCTTTTGGCAAATTGTAAAAAGCGCAGGAAAAGAAAATGGCTTGGAAATATCCAGAGAGGTAGATCAACGATACGACCCTATCAAATCTGCTGAAGCAGCTTGTAAATATTTGAAGAAAGCGCATGCAAAATTTGGGAACTGGACTTTGGTGGCAGCCTCTTACAACAGAGGAATGAGCGGTCTTGATCGCGCTATCCAAAAACAAAAAGTCGACTCCTATTATGACTTATTTTTAAACGAAGAAACATCGCGGTATGTGTTCAGGATCTTAGCAATTAAAGAAATTATTGAAAATCCGCAACGGTATGGTTTTAAGATTAACCCTCAACATTTGTATCAAAAAGATTCTTTACGATTTGTAGAAGTGAATTCAACCATTCCTGATTTGGTAGAATTTGCTTTACAGCATGGCTCAAACTATAAACTGCTCAAACGTCATAATCCATGGCTTCGAGATGATCGCCTCACTGTGCGTAAAAACGAAATATACACCATAGCGTTTCCAGCCATCTGATAATGAGACCTTATATACTTGCAGAAAGCAATTGGAAAGGCATTAAAGATGGTGTCTATGATGTGGCAATACTTCCATGGGGCGCAACTGAAGCGCATAACTATCACCTTCCTTATGGTACTGATATCATTGAAGCGGAAGCAATAGCGGCAGAAGCGGCAAGAATAGCTTTCGAAAAAGGAGCTAAGATCATTGTGTTGCCAGCGATACCATTTGGTGTTAATACTGGGCAACGTGAGGTGATGCTGGATTTGAATATGAATCCAAGTACGCAATTGGTTGTGTTAAGAGATTTAGTTGAAGTTTTAAACAGGCAGGGTATTCACAAACTGATTTTATTAAATAGTCATGGGGGCAATGACTTTAAACCCATGATTCGTGAATTAGGTTTTCAGTTTCCTAAAATGTTTATAAGTAGTTGTGATTGGTTTAAATCTTTGGATCAAAAATTATTTTTTGAAAATAAAGATGATCATGCAGGTGAAATGGAAACCAGCTTAATGCTTTACTTAAGACCTGACTTGGTGTTACCTTTAAGCGAGGCAGGCGATGGAAAATCTAAAAAGTTCCGCTTTGAAGCCATTAAGGAAGGATGGGCGTGGGCAGAAAGACAATGGACAAAAGTAACAAAGGATACCGGTGTAGGTGATCCTCGAAAGGCAACTGCAGAAAAAGGTGAAAAATATTTTAAAGCTGTAACAGTAAAGGTGGCTTCATTTTTTATCGAAGTGGCAAGTTCAAGGCCAAATGATTTTTATGAAGATTAATATTTAAAGGATGACAGAGAAAATTATCGAAGCAGCTAACTATATCAAGTCTCGGGGTGTATCCACTCCTCAGGTGGGAATTATTTTAGGCACGGGCCTGGGAAATCATTTTGCAGAAAAAATTGAGAATGCGATTGAAATTGAATATAAATCAATTCCTCATTTCCCTTTGTCAACGGTGGAGTTTCACAAAGGAAAATTGATCAGCGGAAGCATAGGGGGTAAGCAAGTACTTGCCATGCATGGTCGATTCCATTATTATGAAGGCTACTCTGCTGAGCAGATCACTTTACCAGTACGCGTAATGAAAGCATTGGGAGTGGAGTGTCTTTTGATTTCGAATGCAGCAGGTAACATGAACATGAATTGGCATAAAGGCGAACTTATGCTCATAGACGATCATATTAATTTGCAACCTGACAATCCTTTGCGTGGACCTAACATCGATTCGCAAGGGCCTCGTTTTCCAGACATGAGCCAGCCTTATGATAAAAATTTGAATAACAGGTTAAAATCAATTGCCAAAGCAAAGAACATAAAGCTTAACGAAGGAGTCTATGTATGTGTGATGGGCCCTAATCTGGAAACGCGCGCAGAATATCGCTTCCTAAGACAAATTGGGGCTGATGCTGTCGGTATGTCTACAGTGCCAGAAGTGATTGTGGCCAATCACATATCTCTTCCCTGTTGTGCCATTTCAGTGCTCACAGACGATTGTGATCCAGACAATTTGAAACCTGCCAACATTGAAGAAATCATAGCAATAGCCGGTAAAGCAGAAGTGGCGCTCACTGATCTTTATGTTGATCTGATCAGGTCACTGTAAGGGCAATCATGTTTTCCAAAATGAATGCATAACGGGACAGTCAGGATTGAAATCAGGGCTTATTATGCAAGCATGAAACTGATTAAACTGGATAAGAAATTACTTAGGGTATGAATAGTGTCCTATTATTTTATAATCGAAGAGACAATCCGAGATTTCCTGCCCACGACCAATGTTATGTACAACAAGGGGTCTTATGCCATCAGATGACCTTTTCTCAATGAGAATGCCGATGTGGGTGGTTCCCCCACCGAGATCCCAAGCTACAACATCACCAGCTGAGTAGTCTTTAGGGTTCAATGATTTCTTTTTCACAGTTCCGTACCGACTAAAATAAACCATAAGATTTGGAACCCTGCGATGATCGATGTTGCGATCAGTTTTCTTCAATCCCCAATGGTTGGGATATAATGAAAAGTTTTTTGACATGTCTTCATGCACTTCTTTTTGTAAGTCAATGCCAAGCTTTCTATATGCACGAATAATTACATCGGTACAAACGCCTTTGTCGGAAGGTACATCACCATTGGGATAAGGTATGCTGAAGTAGGTGGGGTCATACTGAACTTTGTGCGAGGTAAGCTCAACAGCGGCATCAGACAATTTTTTAGAAAAAGAATCTTGTGCTCTGCCAAGAGAAAAGACAAATGAAAGAAGTATTGTTACTGCGTACTTCACTTTATTTTGAGGCGATTACTGTTTATAGATAACCCCATCCTTCATCACAAAGGAGACCTTTCTAAGGTCTGATATATTTTTAGTCGGATCACCTTTTACAGCCACAAGGTCAGCGAGAAACCCAGATTTTATTTCCCCGAGATTTTTCAAATGGAATGTTTTTGCATTTACAGAGGTGACGGATTTTAAAATAGACATAATATCCATTCCATAATCTCTCATCAACTCCAATTCAATTACATTTTCGCCATGAGTGTATACACCTACATCCCCTCCAGCAACAAGCGTAACTCCTGCATTCATGGCACTTTTAAAACTAACTTTCTTATCAGTGATCCTTTCTGGGTCGGGGTCAATACCTTTCTTCCACCCATTATACTGCGTGATAGCATCGCCAGCGGCAAGCGTTGCACAATAAGCAACTCCTTTCTCTTTCATTAATCGAAAAATCTCTTCATCACCCTGGTCGCCATGTTCTATGGTTTCTACCCCTGCAAGGGTAGCCCTTCGCATTCCTTCTTTGGTAGAGGCATGTGCCACTGTGGGGCGCCCACTACTTTTTGCTGTCTCTACAATTAATTTCAACTCCTCAATGGAGAAGGTAGGTGCCGCCTCACCATTGACTCCCCAACGGTAATCGGCATATACTTTAATAATGTCGGCTCCTTTACCGATTTGGTCTCTTGTAACACGGATCAGGTCATTGCCATCAGCTGGTTCAGCACCCAGCATGACGTCAAAATCAGTATCAAATCCTTTTGGTCCGTAACTTCCGGTAGCCACTATGGCTCTTCCTGCCACCAGCATCCTTGGCCCAGGAATCACACCATCTTCAATTGATTTTTTTATTCCCACATCTGCATAACCTGCCCCTTCCGAACCAAGATCTCTTACAGTGGTGAATCCTGCCATTAAGGTATTTTTGGCATGTACAGTAGCGCGGGCCACGCGATAAGCATCCGATTCTTTCAACACCTGATCATTCCAACTCGTTTGGTTGTAAGGATACAACAGCAAGTGTGAGTGACCTTCAATCATGCCGGGCATCAGGGTAGTGCCGTTCAATGAAATGGTGATGGCGCCACGTGGCTTGGTAATTTTATTGGGTGCTCCAGCATCAGTTATTTTGTTTCCGGATACAACAACCACCCAACCCTCATGCATCTCTGTACCATCAAACACCCGATCGGGTTGCAGGTAGTAGGTGTTGGATTGAGCAAATGCAAAACTACAAGCTGCGAGAAAGAATGTAAACGTAGAGAGAAGCTTCATAGGAAGGGGATTTGATGAAAAGAAAGTTAGGAAGAAATGGACTAGAATTCAATTCTGGCCCCCAACCCTATACCTGAAAAATCAATGCTTTGAACCTTACCAGGAGTTGTTGTTGAAGTATTTTGATTTGCGTAATCATACATAATAAAAAGACTATACATTGCATCGTCTAAAGATCTAAATCTAAGCCCAGATTCAATACGCCCTCCAACCCCGTTCGCTGGAGTATTTTCAAATGACATGAAATGGTATTGGACGCCTGCTCCTGCAAAAAATTGTTTTTTGTCGTCAATACTGAAGGAACGATCGAGTAATAATCCTGGTGAAAACCTGATCATTGAAAATCTTTTTTCTTTGGAGTTAATGGTTACTGATTTACTGGCGATTGCAAAATCCGCCATCGCTCTAAAAATGAATTTGGAAAACTTAATTGTTGGAGAAAAATTGAAATTTACTGCACTACTAATATTTTCATTTCCAACATCCAGTACTACAATACCATTGCCAATTTGAGTTCTTACGTAGTTATTGATAAACTTATTAATATCTGTCGGACTAGCAAGCATTACGCCTAGTTGAAAGGAAGCGCCAAATCTACTTACTTTAGGATTCTTTTCATGGGGTAAATCAAATATGACTTGAGCATTGAGCAAGCTAAAGGAGGATAGCAAAACAAGCAGGAGCACCCTAGCTTTCAATCTATGGAAGTTTTATATAGTTAAAAACCAATTCTTTACTGGATGGATTCTGTTCTGCGTAAAGAGCATACCCTTTACTTAAGAATATAATGGATGGAGCATTTAGATTTGGGATTGTTCCTATGGTTTGTTCGGTCTTGTCCGTAGGGTTGTATTTTTTAATGTCTCCACTGCTAATGTTATATATCTCTCCATTTCCGTTACTCCCAAAGTAGTGTGCTTTACCCCTACTGTATGCATAGCGAGCAAACCGGTAGGGATGTAAATACTTATTTACTGAAAAAGCTCGTGCGGCAACACTGTATGATTGGAATTCATGATCTATAATTTTGTTGAGTTTAACGAAAACTATCTTGTTAAACCTCAACGTACATGTATATGCTGATGTCGCAATGCTGTTAGCGATGACACCAGCAAACCCACCTAACGGGATATAAACTGGTGGGTCACTTGTAAAAGTTTCTCCTATGAGATATTCACTTTGATTGCTGGGTGATTTCAATAAACTCATCCAATAAATATTCCCCTCTTTTGTCTTGATTTCCGAAAAATTGAAGGACCCAGTTGCGTGATTTACTAAAGCAAAGTAGGGAATGCCCGAACTTGATTCATTTCTCTTTAAGTTTTTAAATGACCTCCCTGTTAATACAACTTCCTTATCTGAATAAGGGATGATATTGTCGATTGTTAATTTTTTCGTGCCGTAAATCATGGGTAAGGAAAATGACTCATTGCCTGTTATAGGGTCAATTACCCTTAATTCATTTTTTGTTTTATTTGTTCTGGGGTTATAAGTAAAAGATAAAAAAAGAAGGCTGTCGACTGCTTTCATGAAATTAATCTCAAGAGTTGAACCTGCGCCAGTAAATGACCTCTGCCATATTGCATTCCCGCTAGGAGCGATAGCAATTAATTCAGAAATTTTTCCATCTATAAGTAAATAAAAATTGTTCTCAAGAGTTTCTAGATAGCAAGGTGTGCCGTCTGTCCATTTAAATTGCGATTTGATCCTATGATCAATTCCTATTCCTGTTTTGTTGTCGATGATGTGAAGTACTAAACTTGAGTTAGAAGCAGAACCTAATAGGTAAGCGGAATTCTCCTTTGTAGATGCGACACCAAGAATATGGTAATTGCCGAACATACTTATTTTGCTGGTATCAGTTACAATAAGCAATGAGTCAAATGTCACTATGTTGAAATCCGAAAGTCGTTCATCTTTAGAGAAGATCTTGTAAGCAACTCTAAAATTGTTTCTATCAAAATTTTCAACAAAGTAAGATCCTTCAATATTGATGTCCCTTATAATTATGCCTTGACTGAAGCCTTTGAAGAATGTAAGGAACAGGAGGGCAACTGCTATGGCTATTTTTGACTTCTCCATTACCTGTAAAATGAAAATGACCATCAAAGATGGCCATTTTAACAAGTATTATCCTAGCACTAGGATAAATCAATTTTTATAAGACTGCCAAAGCAGCTTCGTAGTCGGGCTCTTGTCCTATAGAAGCAACTACTTCGGTATGTTTTACTTTTCCTTGTTCATCAATTACAACGATGGCTCTGGCAAATAATCCTCTCATGCCGCCTTCGATCATTTCCATACCGTAGTCTTTAGCGAATTCAATGTCTCTGAAATCGGAGAGTGTCACCACCTTATCGATCCCCTCGGCTCCACAAAAACGCCTGAAGGCGAAAGGAAGATCTTTTGAAATAGAAATAACCACAGTGTTATCCAGTGATGTTGCCCTTTTATTGAACTCCCTCACCGAAGTGGCACATACGCCAGTGTCAATACTTGGGAATATATTTAGCACAACGTTTTTACCTTTAAACTGATGCAACGAAACGTTTTTTAAGGTAATGTCAGCCAATGTAAAATCAGGAGCAATCACTCCTATTTTTGGTAAATCTCCAGCCGTGTTTACGGTATTGTCTCCGAGTTTAGTTTGAGCCATGAATTCAACTTTGATTGAAGAAGAAACAGCAGTAGCAACAAATTGTTTATCGCAAACGGTCTGAATCCCTCACCAACTTCTCGTCTTTTTTAATAAAGCGATTGGCTACCATGTTGCTGATCATGGCTGCTATGGGTAAGTACAAAGCGAAACCATACTCTCCACCCTCCTGGTTGGTTTTAATTAGATCTGTGGCGAAGTAAACGGCAGAGCCAATACTTCCGGCCATAATCAAAGAGTTGAGCGCGCCTAGTTTGATTTGCAATAGGCGGTTATGAAATTTTCCGATTGAAAAAAATGCCAAAGTAGCGGCCGCGATAGCAAATATTGCTGTAAGGCTGTATGGAAAGTATACCGTTGTTTTGACTTCACCTTCTGTCACGGAATAATGAAGGGGGAATAAAGCTTTTTCAAGACCATCGGCATGCGATCGCCAAATGGGGAAGAATATGCTGAAGGCCATGCAAGCGCCAACAATCACCAGAAATACAGTTTGTTTCCTTTGCCACATAGGGGGGTTGATTTAAATTGCAGCAAAAGTAATGAATTCGAGGCTTTTTGGGCCCAATTCCAACCCTAATTCAAATGAATAGCACCTACGTAGTAGATATTTTAAGAACCCCTATTGGTAAATATGGTGGTACACTTGCAGCTGTAAGGCCGGATGACTTGGCAGCGCATGTTATCCGCAAACTGATGGAGCGAAACCCACAGGTAGATCCGAAAATGGTGGAGGACGTTGTATTTGGCGCAGCCAATCAGTCGGGTGAGGACAACAGAGACGTGGCAAGGATGGCTTTACTCCTTGCCGGGCTTCCTGTAGAAGTAGGTGGAGTTACAGTAAATAGATTATGTGCCTCCGGATTGCAAGCCATTATGGATGCTACACGTGCCATTGCTGCCGGGGACGGGGAAGTTTACATTGCAGGAGGAGTAGAAAGCATGAGTCGTGCTCCATTTGTAATGGCGAAAGCTACTGAAGCTTTTAGCAGAAAGGTGGAGGTTTATGATACAACGATAGGATGGCGATTTACTAATTCCAGACTGGCGAAAATGTATCATCCCTTTAGCATGGGAGAAACAGCAGAGAATGTGGCTGAGAAATGGAAAGTTTCCAGGGAAGAGCAGGATGCTTTCGGCCTGCAATCTCAGCTTCGCTATTTTCAGGCGGAGCAAAAAGGAAGATTCAAGGAAGAAATTGTATCCATATCTGTTCCACAAAGAAAGGGAGATCCAATAGTTTTTAACAAAGATGAAAACCCAAGAGAAACTTCTTTGGAGAAGTTGGCAGCACTGAAACCCGCCTTTAAGGAAGGAGGCACAGTAACAGCAGGAAATTCTTCAGGTATAAATGACGGGGCAGCAGCCTCCCTTTTGATGAATGAAAAGATGGTAAACCAACTCAACCTGAGTCCCAGAGCGCGAGTGGTTTCGATGGCAGTGGCTGGCGTTGATCCAGCTATCATGGGGGTAGGGCCTATTCCTGCTTCTCAGAAAGCGATGAAGAGAGCAGGTCTTTCATCCAAAGACATTGGTCTGGTAGAACTGAACGAAGCCTTCGCATCACAATCAATTGTGTGTACAAGAGAACTTGGGTTTGATCCCGAAATTGTAAACGTAAACGGAGGAGCTATTGCAATAGGTCATCCTTTAGGTTGCAGTGGGGTGCGCATCAGCGCAACACTTATTCACGAAATGCAAAAACGGGGTGTACGTTACGGGCTTGCTACCATGTGCATTGGTGTAGGCCAGGGCGCAGCGGTGATATATGAGAATACGGCAAGTAGTAAGTAAATGCGCTACTTCTTCGAAATCAGCTACAATGGCAAACAGTATCATGGTTGGCAATCGCAGGCCAATGCAGTGGGAGTTCAGGCTGTGGTGGAGGAAGTATTTGAAAAACTCTTTAGAAAAAAAATAGACATAGTAGGAAGCGGGAGAACAGATACTGGTGTGCATTGCGTTCGACAATACTTCCACGCAGACTTCGACCATGAATTGGATTACCCAATTACACTACAAAAGCTTAACTCTTTTCTGCCCAAAACCATTGCCATTAACTCCATTCATAAGGTGAAACCGGATGCACACGCACGCTACAGTGCAACCGAAAGAGCTTACGAATACAGGATTACGAAAGTCAAAAACCCATTTTATCAGGACTATGCTTATCATTTCTTCAAGGAGGTGAATGTCAAAACCATGAACGAGGCTGCTGCGTTATTACTCGGAGAACATGACTTTCAGTGCTTTAGTAAGGTAAAAACAGATGTAAATCATTTTATTTGCGATCTGAAAAAAGCCCGTTGGAATCAAAAAGGGGATTTGTTGGTTTTTACTATCGCTGCCAATCGATTTCTAAGAGGAATGGTGAGAGCAATAGTGGGCAGTTTACTTGATGTAGGCACTGGCAAAACATCAATCATGGATTTTCAAAGGATTATCAAGAGCAAGGACAGAAAGAAAGCCGGAATGAATGTGCCTCCTGATGGCTTGTACCTCGTAGATGTAAAGTATCCCAAAAGCATATTTTTAGACTAGCAATAATAAGTGGAGAAAGAAAAGATCAGTAGCGGTAACATCATAGACTTTAATGTCCTAAAGCGAATTCTCCAGTTTGTAAAACCTTACCGAGGCAGATTCATATTTTTGATTTTTTTAACAGTGATTTTGGGGGTGCTTACACCCTTAAGGCCATTGTTAATCCAGTATACACTTGACAATGATGTGGCCAATGGTGATTATACAGGGCTTTTGCAAATCATGCTGCTCATTTTTGGGTTGCTGATTGTTCAATCAGTATTTCAATATATACACACTTATATCTCTGGCAGAATTGGGCAGTACGTTATTCGTGATATTCGAATAAAACTCTATAAACACTTGGTTGGATTTCGGTTAAAGTTTTTTGACCGAACTCCGATTGGAAGATTGGTTACAAGAACCATTTCTGATGTTGAAGCCCTTGCAGATGTATTTAGTGAGGGATTGGCCGCATTGGCTGGTGATTTATTGCAAATCGTTTTTATCCTGATTTTCATGTTTTATACCGATTGGCGATTGGCACTGGTTAGCTTGTCAACCATTCCATTGATGCTTTTGTCTACCTATATTTTTAAGGAGAAGATCAAGGTTACTTTTAATGATGTGCGGAATGCGGTAGCCAATCTGAATTCATTTGTTCAGGAACACCTTACGGGCATTAGCGTTGTTCAGATATTCGGAAGCGAAAAACGCGAATTCGAAAAGTTTAAAGAGATCAACAAGGAGCATCGTTCGGCTCATCTCAAATCTGTTCTTTATTACTCCATTTATTTTCCGGTAGCGGAGATCATCTCTGCCATGGGCATTGGATTGTTGGTATGGTATGGGGCAAAAGGTGTAGTAGGTGGAAATACCGGTATCACGATTGGAACACTTACTGCATTTATCATGTACATCCAGATGTTCTTCAGGCCTATACGTATGATTGCAGACCGATACAATACCCTGCAAATGGGCATTGTGAGTTCTTCGCGTATTATGAATTTGCTCGACAGCGATGAACACCTGGTAGACAATGGCTCTAAGGTATTAACCGAATTTAAGGGTAAAGTTGAATTCGAACATGTATGGTTTGCCTACAATGATGCTGAGTATGTACTTAAGGATATAAACCTTAAGATAAAACCAGGAAAAACTGTTGCATTGGTAGGCGCTACAGGTGCAGGTAAATCCTCTATCATTAATTTGCTCAATCGATTCTATGAGATTAATCGTGGTACAATAAAGGTAGATGATGTAGATATTACTGACATTGAAATTTCCTCATTGCGAAAAGGAATTGGTGTAGTGCTGCAGGATGTATTCCTCTTTAGTGATACCATTAGGTATAACATTACGCTGGGGGCTCCAGAGGTAACGGACGAAATGATTATGCATGCAGCAGATTTGGTAGGTGCGAGAAAATTCATTGAAAGATTGCCGGGTGGCCTGGAATACAATGTAATGGAACGTGGCGCTACCTTGTCGGTAGGGCAACGACAACTCCTTTCTTTTATTCGTGCCATGGTTTACGATCCTAAGATTCTTGTGTTGGATGAGGCAACCAGCTCGGTAGATCATGAAACAGAAGAGATGATCCAGGTAGCCATTGAAAAGATGATGAGCAACAGAACCTCTATTGTTATTGCCCATCGACTCTCAACAATACAAAAAGCCGACACCATCATTGTGTTAGACAAAGGTGAAGTCAAAGAAACGGGAACACATGATGAGCTTTTATCTCAAGATGGTTTTTATGCTCATCTGCACAAAATGCAATACAAAGAAGTAGTTTAACATTCTACCTTCAAAATCGACTGCTTCAGCAGCGATAATCCCAAAACCATTATATTTGTCTTAATGCCTTCTAAAAAGACATTATTTTTACTCGTTGCACTGGCTTTGGCTGGGGGCTATTCCCATGCCCAAGTGCGTAAAAGCGTTAAAAGCGCCAAGTTTAAGGTGCCTCAGGTTTCCCGAAGTAAAATGCGCATCATGTGCCCCATTTTTGAAACCAGTGCCTATCCTTATCAAGGCATTGGCATTAAAATGGGCGACCCATTTGCTTTGACTTATAAGTTTTATCCTAATAAAAACTGGTCGTTTACTGCTGACGCAGGAAAGGCAGCCAGTGGCTTATACAATAAATACTATCGTAACCTCTATAATACCTATTTGCCCGACACATTAGGGGACGATAAGCGCATTACTTATCTGGCTCACAAAGCTACCACCGATTGGTTTTTTCAAGCCAAATTTCTATACCAGTGGAATTTGGACAAAGTGTCCGAGGGATTACAGTTTTATACTGGCCTGGGATGGCAATGGAGAAGCACCACCATAGAATACGATTATCTTTATGAAGACGGCCTCATCGTTAATGTGGAAAGCAGATTTGATAAATTTAGAAGAAGTCGTTTTACTTATGGGCCGGTTGCTGTCATCGGATTTGAGTATTCCTACTTCACCCTACCCGTTTCGGCTTTTATTGAAATCGAATGGTTTACAGACACATTACTGGATCCAGGCTATCAACGCTTTCAAGGGGGAGTGGGTCTGCGTTACGTGTTTTAAATTAACCTTCTTCTACCTCTGTAGCATGCATTTGCTTTTCGTATAGCTCTCGGTAGACACCCCCTTTGGCAAATAGGCTTTCATGAGTTCCTTCTTCAACAATTTCAGCGTCATTCAATACAATAATTTTATTGGCTAGTTTTGCGGATGATACACGATGTGAAATAATGATGCTGGTTCTCCCCTTCATTATTTTTTTCATACTGTTGAGAATCGTGTTCTCAGTTTTGGTATCTACAGCCGATAGGGCATCATCTAAGACCAATATTTTTGGTTCACGGGCAATCGCTCTCGCAATGGAAACACGTTGCTTTTGACCTCCTGACAAAGTAATTCCACGCTCCCCTACCCTGGTTTGGAACCCGAGCGGGAAACTCATGATATTGTCATACACATCGGCATCGATAGCTGCTTTCTTCACTTTCTCTTCATCCGATTGCGCAACCCCAAAACCAATGTTATTGTAGATGGTGTCGCTGAAAAGGAATACATCCTGAGGCACAAAGCCCATTTGACTTCTAATGGAAGTTAGTTCGTACTTTTTGATGGAGATGTTGTCGATCAACACAGTGCCTTCAGTAGCATCGTACAATCGCCCTATAAGATTGGCAATAGTGCTCTTTCCAGATCCAGTTGTTCCTATTATCGCCAGGGATTCTCCGGGGTTAATGCTAAAAGAGATATTTCTTAGCGCGGTGATTCCTGTATCAGGATATTGGAATGTCACGCCTCTGAACTCTATTTTACCCTGAATTTCCCGTTCAAGATTTTCTTCAGAGACTATGTCTGTTTTGGTTTTCAAAAACTCATTGATTCTCTTCTGAGAGGCCTCGGCACGTTGCACCAAACTGCTGGTCCATCCTAGTGAAGCTACAGGCCATGTGAGCAAGTTGACGTAAATGATGAATTCTGCAATGTTACCGAAAGTGAGTGATCCGCTGATTACTTCCACTCCACCCGCATATACAGCCAGAATTGTACTTAATCCGATCAGGCCAGTGATCAATGGAAAGAAAAGTGACTGCACTCTTGTTAGTTTTAAGGATTGCCTTTTATACTCGTCACTTTCTTTGGAAAAATTATTGATGGATTCATTTTCGCGTGTGAAAGATTTGAGGACACGAATGCCTGAGAAGGCCTCTTGCACAAATGTGCTTAATCGCGATTGACTACGCTGGATTTCCTCAGACCTTCTCTCAATAATATTGTTAACAAAATAAATTGAAAACGAAAGTAAGGGTAAAGGAATCAAGGAGTACCAGGTGAGCTTTGGGCTAATGCTAAACATAATTGGTATCAGCATGGCAAACAAAGTCACCAGTTGCAGGCCATACATAATAGAGGGTCCAAGATACATCCTCACACGACCTACATCTTCAGAAATTCTGTTCATTAAATCCCCTGTATTGTTTCTTCGATAGAAGCTTAAAGGGAGTGTTTGGTAATGTTTAAATATTTCGTTTTTGAGATCAAACTCTATCAGCCTGCTCATTACGATAAGTGTTTGTCTGACGAAGTAAAGAAATATCCCGCGGAGCAAGGCCATGATCAGAATCAGAGCCGCATACACCAAAATTCCGAAAGTGAATACTTCGAAAAAATTATCTTTTACGCTCACACCTTCAAAAGAATTATAGATTCTGATGTTATCGAGCACTAAATCGATCGCATGCCGCACCATTTGTGCGGGCAGAATTTGAAAAATATTAGAAATGATGACAAAAACTGATCCCCAGATGAGATGCCATTTGTATTTTATCAGGTATTTATTGAGGTATCGGAGTTCCTTCATGAAATAAAAATTAGCTCGATTTACTAAAAACGAAAGAATATTGCATTAGTTCAATTTCGCTAAATATTAGGCGTTGATATAAAAGAAGAAATAAGATAGTTTTGCCACCAACTTACAGTCTTTGGAGTCCGTTAAGGATCGGGCAAAAGTAGGTATTCAAAAATTTAAATCAGAAAGTGATGGAGATTAAAGAAGTACAATCGGCAAAGCAGGAGGGTGTATTTGCCATGGCAGCAGAATTTGGGCATGAGCAGGTGGTACATTGCTACGATGAAGCAACTGGCCTGAAAGCTTTAATCGCCATTCACAATACAGCACTCGGGCCTGCGCTTGGAGGAACACGCATGTGGAATTACGCTTCAGAGCAGGATGCCCTTATTGATGTGCTTCGACTTTCCAGAGGAATGACCTTCAAGGCTGCCATTAGCGGACTTAATCTTGGAGGGGGTAAAGCTGTACTTATTGGTGATGCCAAAACCATGAAGACGGAAGCCTACCTTAGACGATTCGGTAAGTTTATCCAAAGTCTCAGCGGAAAGTACATAACAGCCGAGGATGTAAACATGAAAACTTCAGACATGGAGTTTATCGGTATGGAGACACAGTACGTAACAGGTCTTCCTGAGTCTATGGGAGGAGGAGGAGATCCCTCACCTGTAACTGCCTATGGCGTATACATGGGTATAAAGGCAACAGCCAAGAAGGTATATGGAAGTGATGACCTGGGCGGTAAAAAAATTGCAGTTCAGGGAGTTGGTCAGGTGGGCACGTATTTATTGGAGTATTTGGTAAAGGAGAATGCGAAGGTGACCATTACAGACATATCTGAAGAAAAAGTAAAAGAGGTGGCCAAGCGCTTCGGAGTAGATGCCGTTGCACAGGACAAAATTTATGACCTTGATATGGATATTTATACCCCATGTGCACTGGGCGCTACATTAAATGATGATACCATTCCAAGACTTAAATGTGCTATTGTTGCAGGTGGTGCCAACAATCAATTGAAGGATGAAGTAAAGCATGGATACATGCTTTTGGATAAGGGGATAACCTATGCCCCTGATTTCTTAATCAACGCAGGTGGATTGATCAACGTAGGTAATGAGTTTTACGGCAATTATAATCGCGAACGCGTTTATCATCATGCTGAGAAAATTTACGATACGTGTCTCAATATTCTCAATCTGGCAGAAAAGGAAAAAATAACCAGTCAGGAAGCAGCAATACATTTGGCTGAAAAGAGAATTGCTGAAGTAGGAAAGGTGAGAATCCCCCGATAAAAGGCAAATTCGATCTGACTTTTACATATTGCGACATTCATTGTAATTTCGCGCTTTCAACGTTCATTGAGTCATGCTAAACAGACGTACCCTTCGTGTTAAAATTATGCAGACCTTGTTTGCATACGATCAGTGCATTGAAGCGAACAATACGCTGGCACAAGATTTAATCAATGAACGATTTGCTCCGGATCTCAATTCAATGGAGGTTCAGGACAAAGCATTACTTAAAGAAAAGCGAAAAGAGGCCCTCGAAAAATATATCCAACGCTTCGAAGCTAAGCAAGTAAAGGAAAGCGAAGATCCTTTGATCAACAAAGTTGTTGATGAAGCACTTAAACTCTATGAGACTAGTAGCAAAAAGGACTTTAACTTCCTGAGAAAGAACCTTGTTGTAGAAGTAGAAAAAATCAACAATAGGTATTTTGAAGTGTTGGGTTTGCTGTTGGCTTTTGTAGAAGCTGCCAAGACAGACAAAAAAGAGAATCACGCTCACTTTATCAATAATAATTTCCTTAATGCTTTAAAGAACGATGCATCGCTGCAGAGTTTGTTGTTAAAATCCAATGCAACCTGGGAGCATGATCGATTGCTTGTTCAGGGTTGGTTCCGCGATGTAATCAAGTCTGATAAAGTATATTCTGATTATATAAAAGAAACGGCCGTAGATGATGTTTCACAAAAAAATGTCATCAAGCACATCATCCGGAAACTGATTTTAGGCGACACGGTGATCAATGACCATTTTATGGAGATTAACATCCGCTGGGCAGAAGATCACGATATTGTTAAGAGTCTTGCTGACAAAACACTAAAATCCTTTGATGTTGTAAAGGGGACTTTTCAGCTGCAAAAACTGTCAATGGACTGGGAGGATGATCTCCTTTTCATGAATACACTTTTTGAAAAAACTACTCAAATCGAGCAGGCCAATAAGGACCTGATTGCCAATAATACCAAAAACTGGGAAGTGGACAGGCTGCCATTAACGGACAGAATTATTCTGGAAATGGCTATCACAGAACTCATCAACTTTCCGGCTATTCCGGTGAAAGTGAGCATCAACGAATACATAGAGCTTACCAAGCATTACAGTACACCAAAAAGTGCCAAGTTTGTTAATGGTATTTTGGATGTAATTGCCAAAGAGTTGGTGGCATCTGGTGCTGTGAGAAAAAGCGGAAGAGGCCTAATAGACAACAAATAGGCACTCAGGGCTAAAAAAGGCTTAATTGGCCCCAGAACTGGACTTCTTACTATTTCGTTGTATCTTTACAATCCCAAAATTGAAATTGAATATGAGTAAAAAAAGTGGTGCATTAGTGGCCTTTTTGACAGGTGCAGCGGTAGGAGCTGTTTTAGGAATACTTTATGCTCCGGATAAAGGATCGAATACGCGTGAGAAGCTTACCTATAAGCTGGACAAGTATAAAGGAGTATTGGAGCAATTTCTTGATGATTTGATGAAAGGCAAGGAAACGCCACTAACATCTGAAGCGAAATCTCAGGGAGCAAAAGTGGTGTCAGAAGCTAAAAATAAGGCGGAACGCCTGCTGGAGGATGTAGATGAATTATTATCGCAAATCAGGGGTTCTGAGAAAAGTTAATGAGAAAAGTTAATGAATTGTTAATTGATACGAATGGCTAGCGATCGCAGCGTATAGAATTTATTTTTGTTTAATATAATTAATGAAAGGAATATGAAAATCTTAAATCGTTTAGGACTAGTTGTTTTGGTGAGTGCAGCTTTAGTTAGTTGCAAAGACCGTGCAGCGGAGAAAAGAATAGCTGAATTGGAGAGTAGGTTGGTTCAATTAGAAGGCAATGGAAACGCAGTGAGTAGCCCTGTAGCAACTCCTGATGCCATGCCAGTAGCAGAAACCAAACCGGAAGGTCCTTTACCCGCGTTTGAATTTACCAAAACCGACCATGATTTTGGTACCATTAAAGAAGGAGAAAAAGTAACTTATACTTACACCTTTAAAAATACCGGGGAGGCACCACTGATTATTCAAAACGCGCAACCGTCTTGTGGTTGCACCGTGCCTGAATGGTCTAAAGAACCTATCCCTGTTGGTGGAACTGGTTTTGTAAAAGCTGAATTTGACAGCAATGGGAAACCTAACATTCAGAATAAAACCATTACTGTTACTGCCAATACATGGCCGAAAGTAACAACATTAAGATTTAAAGCCATGGTGACGCCCAAGCCTACTGGCGATAACGGCCCCACACGCTAATCACATTTAATTAATGATTTAACAAACATCCCATTCCCTGACGGGTTTGGGATGTTTGCTTTTAATAGGATAACTTTGCCGCCTAAAATTTTAAAATAATGATGCACACAATTTTATTACAAGCACAAGGTCAGGGAGGAAGTGGTTGGACTTCTATGGTGTTTATGCTCGCCATCGTGGTTGTATTCTACTTCTTTATGATTCGTCCTCAACAGAAAAAGGCCAAAGACCAGAAGAAGTTCGTTGAAGAAGTAAACAAAGGAGATCAAATAGTTACCATTGGGGGAATGCACGGAAGGGTAGCAGAAGTTGAAGGAGACACCTTTATCTTAGAAGTTGAAAAAGGTGGTCGCATTAAGTTTAGCAAATCTGCTATTTCCATGGAGTCAACTAAGGCATTGATAGGCAAAAAGTAACAAGTCAGATGTGAATTTTTTCCGTCTTATAATTAATCTTTTTCATTTCAATCGTACCAATTGGAAGGCAGTAACGCTATGTCTTCTTACTGCGCTTGTCTTTTGGTTTTTTAATGCACTCAATAAGGATTATTCTACCAATCTCCGCTTTGGTGTCAATTTTCTTTATGATGAGGAAAAATATGTCCCTGTAGATCCATTGCCCAAAGATGTATTTATGAATGTGAGTGGCAACGGATGGGACCTGCTTCGCAAAAGCCTGGGTGTGAACTTGCCAGACATGAATATTCCTCTTGAAAGACCAGCAGAGGTAAAAAAAATTGTTGGTAGCACCTTACCTGCATTACTGGCAGGTCAGTTAGGCAACCTTCAAATCAATCATGTGGTTACAGACACACTTTATATCGAGGTTGACCCGAAGGAGAAGAGAAAAATAAGAATTGCTATAGACGCTCAAAAGATCTCATTTGCAGATGGATTTGGAAGATTAAGCCCGATAGTGGTTTTGCCAGATTCTATTTCTGTTGAAGGGCCTAGTAGTGTAATCAGGCAACTTCCAGATTCAGTTTTGTTAAAAGTAGATCAGGAAAATATTAGTAAGGATTATAGAGATGAAATTGAAGTAAGATTTCCTGGTGATGATTTGATCAAAAGAAATCCCGCACTGGTGGAAGTCATATTTGAAGTAGTTGAATGGATAGAGGTTAAACAGAAAATAAAACTGGAAGTCAAAAATGCTCCCGGTAAAGTGAGGCTAAATTTGGTGAAAGACAGTGTGGATTGTCTAGTGCAAATTCCCAAAAGTCAATTGGAGGATTTTGGTAAAAATGTTGGGCAAGTTGCTGTTTTAGATTTGCAGAATTTAAAACGAGGTGATAAAAAGTTATTACCTCAAATTCAAGGTCTTCCTGTGAATGCTCGGTTAATTCAAGTAGACTCTGTGTCGGTAAGACTTTACTAATACCGTTAATAGCGTTATGGAGAGGCCATTTCAGGTAGGTATTACTGGCGGTATTGGATCGGGAAAAAGCCTTGTATGCCGAATATTCGGTGTTCTCGGAATTCCCTTATACGATGCTGACAGCCGAGCGAAAATTCTAATGACCACTGACAGAATACTGGTGGATCAAATCAAAAAAGAATTCGGAAACTTGTCGTACCATCCGGATGGGTCGCTTAATCGGGAACACTTGAGAAAAGCCTTTAGCAACACATCCGAGCTTAATAAGCTAAATGCAATTGTTCATCCAAGGGTTGCGATGGATTATAAGAAATGGGTCGATCAACAAATTGGATTTAAATATGTTATTAAAGAGGCAGCTTTACTTTTAGAATCCGGATCTGCGAAAGAACTGGATCATCTAATTGTTGTATTTGCTCCAAAGCCTCTTCGGATTCAGAGAGTTTTGAAAAGAGATCCCCATCGTAGTCAGTTGGAAGTGGAAAACATCATCAATAATCAAATGGATGATAAGGAGAAGATGGCTTTGGCCAACGATGTAATTGTTAATGATGAAACATGCCTGGTGATTCCTCAAGTTCTGGAATTACATGAACGGCTTAATTTGATGAACTAATTATTAGATTCCCTTATTCTACTGTTGATGAAAAAATGGATTTTTTACACACTCATTGGTTCTGCTATCTTGTTTCTTTTAGCTCTGCCAAAGCTTAATCTGTGGGGAGAGAAAGAAGGCCCCAGCACAACCGCAGCTCAGGGTACCAGAGGGCCAAGCTTATTGCCGGTGGAAGGCATGGTTGTGACAGCTTCACGATTGGAGAATGTGGTAGTTGTAACCGGCTCAGTTCAAGCAAATGAATCTCTTGAACTGAAAAGCGAATCGGGTGGAAAGATCACAAAAATATATTTTGAAGAAGGCAAAACAGTAAAGAAAGGTGATTTACTGTTGCAGGTAAACGATGAAGAAATTAGAGCGCAACTCACCAAACAGCGCTTTAACAAAAAGCTGAATGAAGACATTGAATTCAGGCAACGAAAACTTCTTGAGAAAGATGCCATCAGTCAGGAAGAATATGACAATGCACTTAATCGATTAAATACAGCGCAGGCAGATATTTCTGTCTTAGAAGCACAATTGGAGAAGACAAAAATAAGAGCGCCATTTGACGGCATTATTGGTTTACGGTATGTAAGTGAAGGTGCGCTTATTGCCACAAGCACACCGATAGCTAACCTTTATAACATTAGTCCTGCCAAAATAGAATTTGCTATTCCAGGCCGCTATAGCATGCAGGTGAAGCCTAAACAAAGAATCAAATTCACGGTTGAAAGTGACACCAGTATTTTTGAAGGCATGGTTTACGCAATTGAGCCGCAAATTGATGCCAATACAAGAACGCTAAAGATCAGGGCAATGGCAGAAAATACGAAAGGGCTATTGTTGCCCGGACAATTTGTTAGGGTGGAGCTGATTTTGGGAACAACCGAAAATGCTATCCTTGTTCCGACTGAAGCTGTTATACCGGAATTAAATGGACATAAAGTGTTTATAAGTAAAAATGGCAAGGCAAAAGAGGTAGTAGTGCAGACAGGTATCAGGAGTAATTTAATGTTAGAAATTATTTCCGGTTTAAAACCTCAAGACACACTTATCACAACAGGTATTCTACAATTGCGACCAGGAATAGCGGTTCAGATTACTAAAATGAATTAAAATTATGGCAAGCTTATCAACCATCAGTATTAACAGACCTGTGCTAGCGATGGTATTTTCGCTAGTCATCGTGTTGTTCGGTTTTATAGGGTTTAGTTATCTGGGAGTAAGAGAGTTTCCAAGTGTAGATCCTCCTGTTATTTCGGTTTCTACATCCTATGTTGGTGCCAACTCCGATGTGGTTGAATCTCAAATTACAGAACCCCTCGAAGATGCCATCAATGGCATTGCAGGAATTCGCACCATTAGTTCGTCCAGTCGCGAAGGAAGAAGCAATATTTCTATTGAATTTGAATTAGGTGTGGACCTCGAAGCTGCTGCTAATGATGTGAGGGATAAAGTTTCAGGAGCAGTAAGAAATCTTCCTCCAGATGTAGACCCTCCCGTTGTGTCAAAAGCTGATGCCGACTCTCAGCCAATCATTTACCTTACCGTGATGAGCAACAAAAGAAATCTATTGGAGCTCTCCCGGATAGCGGGCATTTATTTTAAAGAACGACTTCAAACCATCCCTGGAATCAGTACTATCAATGTTTGGGGCGAGCAGAAATACTCTATGCGTCTATGGATGGACCCTATAAAACTTGCTGGTCTTAAGCTTACACCAACTGATGTATTTCAAGCGGTATCGCGTGAAAACGTGGAATTACCAAGTGGTAGAATTGAAGGACAAAATACAGAATTGACCGTGCGAACCATGGGTCGCCTCAACTCTGTGGAAGATTTTAACAATCTAATAGTAAAAGAAAATGGAGATCAGGTAGTTCGTTTTCAGGATGTCGGATTTGCGCAACTCTATGCGGAAAATGACAGGACTTTGATGAGAAGAGATGGCGTGCCGGGAGTGGCTATTGCTATAGTGGCCCAACCGGGTGCCAACAATATTGAGATTGCAGATAACTTGTACAAAAAGTTGGAGCAAATTGAAAAAGACCTTCCTGAGGATATCACCTGGGTGGTAAGCCATGACTCCACAGATTTTATACGCGCTTCTATTAGCGAGGTACAGGAAACTGTCTTTATTGCATTTATACTTGTTCTCTTCATCATTTTTATGTTTTTAAGAGATTGGAGAACTACTCTTATTCCGGTTGTTACCATTCCTATCTCTTTAATTGGATGTTTCTTTGTGATGTACCTGTTGGGCTTTACAATCAACGTACTGACCATGTTGGGAATCGTGTTGGCGATTGGTTTGGTGGTGGATGATGCTATCGTGGTGCTGGAGAACATATACACCAAGGTGGAAGAAGGTAATGACCCCAAAGAAGCTGCAAGAAAAGGATCAATCGAAATTTATTTTGCTGTTATCTCCACTACAATTGCCGTGGTTGCCGTTTTTCTACCAGTAATATTTCTAGAAGGGTTGACAGGAAGACTTTTCAGGGAATTTGGTTTGGTAGTAGCGAGCGCAGTTGCCATATCTTCTTTTGTATCGCTTACTCTCACCCCGATGATGAGTTCGAAATTATTGAAAAGAAGAGCGGTGCAACCTTGGCTGTACAGAAAAACTGAACCATTCTTTAATAATTTATCGGCCGGTTATGCACGGGCATTGGCAGGCTTTATGAATTACAGATGGCTGGCTTTCGTTATTATTTTTATTTCAGGATTTCTTATCTACTTTTTATTGGGATCGTTGCCATCTGAGCTTGCTCCGCTAGAAGACAGAAGTGAATTTAGATTTCAAGCACAGGCCCCGGAGGGAGCCACTTTCGAATACATGGATAACTATGTGAACGCCATGTATGAATTTGTAGCCGATGAGGTGCCTGAAGTGATGGGTGTACTTAGCATTACCTCACCGAGCTTTGGAGGTGGTGGGGCCGCCAACAGTGGTTTCTTAAAAGTAATGTTAAAAGATCCATCTGAAAGAGACCGAACTCAACAGGAAATAGTTGATGATTTGACCCCAAAAGCCAGAAAGTTTACCGGAGTAAGGACATTTATATCTCAATCTCAAACCATCGGTGATCGAAGAGGAGGTTTCCCTGTTCAGGTGGTAGTGCAGGCATCGGACATCGAAAAGCTGAAAGCGGTTTTACCTGCATTTCTTGAAAAAGCTAACGAGAGCCCCAAGTTTACATTTGTTGATTTGGATTTGAAATTCAATAAGCCTGAAATCAACATTATCATCAACCGTGAAAAAGCCAGAAACCTCGGTGTCAATGTGATAGATATTTCTCAAACACTCCAGTTGGGTCTTAGTGGTTCCCGCTTTGGAAACTTTATCATGGATGGTAAACAATACCAAATCATTGGACAGGTGGAAAAGAAGAATAGAAATGAACCGCTTGATTTGAAAACGCTATACGTTCGAAACAAAAGAGGCGAGATTATTCAGCTGGATAATCTGGTAACGGTGGTGGAGCAAAGCAGCCCTCCTCAACTTTATCGATTCAACAGGTATTCATCGGCCAAGGTGAGTGCACAACCAGCGCCAGGAGTTGCCTTGGCAGATGGAATTGCAGAAATGGAACGCATCGCAGATGAGGTATTGGATGAAACATACAGCACCAGTCTATCGGGAGCCTCCAGGGAATTTGCTGAGAGCTCATCCAGTATTTATATGGCATTTTTGCTGGCACTGGCCATTATTTATCTGGTCTTGGCAGGCCAATTTGAAAGTTTTAAAGATCCGCTGATCATCATGTTTACGGTACCATTGGCATTAGCAGGGGCGTTGGTCTCATTATGGTATGCCAATCAAACCATGAATATTTTCAGCCAGATTGGTATTATCATGCTCATTGGATTGGTAACTAAAAACGGAATTTTGATTGTTGAATTTGCCAATCAGAGAAAGTCGCAAGGGTTGTCAGTAATGGATTCGGTAATTGGTGCAGCCGAGTCAAGATTCCGTCCAATTATTATGACCAGTCTTTCAACCATATTAGGAATTTTACCCATCGCTTTGGCACTGGGAGCCGGTTCAGAGAGCAGGGTTTCAATGGGTATTGCAGTAATAGGGGGAATGTTATTCGCCACAGTATTAACACTATTTGTAATTCCGGCTATATACAGTTATTTCAGTGGCAAAGAAGCCAGAGTTACTATCGACTAAATTTTTTATGAAGCGTTTTCTCGGGGTATTTATTATCCTTATTCTCAATTTTCCTGTTCAGGCACAAGATACATTAAGTCTTGCCCGTGCAATTTCTATAGGATTGAAAAATAATTTTGATGTTCAAATTGAGCAGCTTAATGTAGAAATCGCTCAGAGCAACAATACCTGGGGACAGGCTGGAAGATATCCCACTATCAGCTTTGCCGCCAATCAAAACAACAGTGTGGTACAACGCAAACCGGCCAACCCATTTGCTGTTGCTGGTCGAAATATTTCAGACAACATCAACGGACAGTTGGATGTACAGCTTATTCTATTTGATGGTTTTTCAATAAGAGTTAATAAGCAAAGATTAGATCAACTGGAGAAACTAAGTTACGGCAACTCCACTTTTGTGATGGAAACCACCCTTCAATCCATCATTTTGGCCTATTATCAGGCATTATTGGAGAAGGAAAGACTCCAGATTTTGGAGAACAATATGTCCTTTTCCAAGGAGCGATACGACTACGTGAAACTGAGAAAGGAGCTGGGAGGGGCTATTTCCTTTGATGTTCTCCAGGAACAAAATAACTATCTCACCGACTCAGCCAATGTACTGCTGCAAGGAATTGTTTACAAAAACTCATTGCGACAACTTAATTTATTGCTCAACGAGAATATGCAAAAAAGCTATGAGCTCGTTGACTCGCTATCGTATAAACATGAAGTTTATGATTATGATGACCTGAGGTCTAAAATGGTGAGCTCTAATACAAACCTCAAAAACCAATATATAAATCAGGAAATACTAAGGAGCAACACTAAACTTCAGGAAGCCAATTTATACCCGACTATTTCGATAAATGTTGGCGGAAATGGAAGTCTGGATCAGCTGAATGCAAATTTCAGAACGCCTACTGGAAATACCGTGACCAACACTGTAGGATTTGTCAATGGAAACTCTGCTGAGCCTGTTACCAACACAGTGAATGAAACTGCACTCATGCCACTAACACAAACAGGAAATTCTTATGGAGGCTATGCTAATCTTTCCCTCAGGGTTAATTTGTTCAATGGCGGTCAAATCAAAAGGGCTATTGAAAACTCAAGGGTTCAGGAGAAAATTGCCGAACTGAATACCGACCAACTTAAGTTGTCGCTGGAGAATGACCTTCTGGCCAATTATGATATGTACAACCTGCGCAACCAGTTGGTAAGCATCGCGCTCACCAAATTAAAAGCGGCAGACCTGAACCTAGACCTCGCCAATGAAAGATACCGGAATGGAGCGCTAAGCGCCATTGACTTGAGGATTGTTCAGGAGAACGCCCGAAATGCTGCCCTGGATGCCTATCTGGCTATCTTTAACAGTATATCCTCCAAGATAGGATTGATTAGAATTACAGGAGGGCTGATAGATCAGGCTCCCAGAAATTAATCTATTCTGAAACAATTTCTGCTTCCGGTTTTTTGATCCAGAAGTTATTGTACCCTTCACCCACTTGTATGTCCAACAGACCGTTGGCGAGCATTTCCAGAATTGCCAGAAAATTAAAAATCAACGAAATGCGCGTTGGCGCTTCTTTAAAAAGTTCGGTAAAGGCAATTCTTGATTTAGTTTCCAACTCCGATTTGATGTATTGCTTCTGGCCATCGATGGTAAAAGGATATTGAATAACCTGATGTACAGGTTTATTTTTTTCTTCTTCCTGTCTTTTTAAAACTTTTTCAAAAACAGTGAGCAGCTTGAATAGATCTACATCCTGAAGCTCAGCCTCCACGTTGGTACTTTCAGCAAGCGAACGAAGTTCCTTCATGATGTTTCCGCGCTTCTCCTTCATCAATTCGTTCTCTTCCATTTTGTGGAAGTCATCAATCACAGATTTGTACTTTTTGTACTCGAGCAAATGTTTGATGAGTTCTTCACGAGGATCTACTTCATTGCCTTCTGCATCTATTTGAGGACGAGGAAGCAGCATCTTTGATTTGATTCTCATCAACGTAGCAGCCACAAGAATAAACTCGCTGGCTACCTCCACATTTAGGTTTTCTAAATGATGCATGTACTCCAGAAAGTCGTTGGTTATGGTGGCAATGGGAATGTCGTAGATATCCAGCTCATCCCGCTCAATAAAGAACAGCAGCAGGTCAAAAGGGCCCTCAAAAAGGGGCAATCTTACTTCAAATGTCTCTTTGGTCGTCATCGCTGCAAAAGTATTCAAAACTGCACACAAAACCTTTCAGCTTGAAAAATGGCATCTTAAATTAATCCGGTCTTCCCGCGGTATTTTAAGGATAAAGGCGCTACAATGGGCAAAAACATATTTTGCGTTAAATTTGCCTTTGGTTTTGAAAGAAAATACCCAAAACACTTACCTTAAGTAATTGTTAAGGGATAAATACGTTTCAAAGTAATGCTGATAAAACCCGGAAAATTACTCAGTCAAATAAACAGCCCTGATGACGTCAAAAAGCTTGATCAGGCTCAATTGGTTAAGCTGTGTGAAGAGCTAAGGCAGTTTATCGTAGACAATGTCTCTGTCTATGGAGGCCATTTTGGGGCAAGTCTGGGGGTCACGGAGCTTACTGTGGCGTTGCACTATGTTTTTAACACGCCCAACGATCAGTTGGTTTGGGATGTAGGTCATCAGGCCTACGGGCACAAAATTTTAACAGGAAGAAAAGACGTATTTCACACCAACAGAATGTACGGTGGAATTTCCGGGTTCCCCAAAAGGAAAGAAAGTGAGTATGACGCTTTTGGTGTTGGTCACTCTTCAACATCAGTTTCGGCAGCCCTGGGGATGGCCGTTGCCTCCAAATACAAAGGTGATCACGAAAAACAGCATATTGCTGTAATTGGCGATGGTGCGCTAACGGGTGGCATCGCGTTCGAAGGGCTGAACCATGCTGGAGTTTCAGATTCCAATATCCTCATTATCCTCAATGACAATTGCATGTCCATTGATCCTAATGTTGGCGCGCTTAAGGATTATCTCACGGACATCACTACGTCAAAAGCTTATAACAAACTCAAAGATGAAGTTTGGAATTTGTTGGGCAAACTTTCCCACTTTGGAAAGAACGCGCAGGAGATTGTCTCTAAAATTGAAAATGGAATTAAATCCACCCTGCTAAGTCAAAGTAATTTATTTGAATCTCTTAACCTGCGATATTTTGGACCTGTTGATGGTCATGATGTAGATCATTTAGTAGCTGTTCTCAATGACCTGAAACAAATAAAAGGACCAAAAATACTGCATTGCGTAACTGTTAAAGGCAAAGGTTTCGGGCCTGCCGAAAGCGGAAATAAAACTACCTGGCATGCACCCGGTACGTTTGATAAGATAACTGGTGAAATCTTTAAAAAAACACACGACAAGCCCCAGCCTCCAAAATACCAGGATGTGTTTGGCCATACGTTGGTGGAACTGGCCAAATCCAATGACAAGATTATGGGTATTACCCCTGCAATGCCATCCGGGTCATCCATGAACATCATGATGAAAGAAATGCCTGACCGCGCCTTTGACGTAGGCATTGCTGAGCAGCATGCAGTAACTTTTTCTGCAGGATTAGCTACTCAGGGCTTGATCCCTTTTTGTAACATTTACAGCTCCTTTATGCAGCGTGCCTATGACCAGGTGGTGCATGATGTATGTATTCAAAATCTACCCGTTAATTTCTGTTTGGACAGGGCTGGCTTTGCAGGGGCTGATGGACCTACCCATCATGGAGCTTATGATATTGCGTATTTCAGGTGTTTGCCCAATATGATTGTGGCCAGCCCTATGAATGAGCAAGAGTTGCGTAACCTGATGTTTACGGCAGCAAAACCAAGGGATGAACAGGCTTTCTCCATTCGATACCCCAGAGGACAAGGTGTGATGCCTGAGTGGAGAACTCCGATGGAAGAAATTGAAATTGGCACGGGCAGGTTGATTAAGGAAGGTGAAGAATTAGCCATTTTAACGATAGGCCACATTGGAAATTACGCAGTGGAAGTTTGCGAAGAGCTGTCTTCCAGGGGAATCGAGATTGCCCATTATGATTTGCGTTTTGCCAAACCGTTGGACGAAGCTTTACTTCATGAAGTATTCAGTACCTACAAAAAGATAATAACCATTGAAGATGGTTGTGTGCAGGGAGGTGTAGGCAGCGCTGTGTTGGAATTTATGGCAGACAATCGTTATCACGCGGAGGTGATAAGACTAGGAATTCCTGATCGTATTGTTGAACATGGTGAACAAATTGAACTTCACCGCGAGTGCGGTTTCGACCCAGAGGGCATCAAAAAGGTGGTGATGCAAATGCTTGAGCCTGTAACAAGGCCATCTTAAGCCCATAATGTCCCCCATCAATTATAAAATAAGAGGTAAGGGTTTGCCGGTTATCCTTATACACGGATTTTGTGAAACCGGAGAGATTTGGGACGCACTGGCGAAAAGTCTTGTTGATCATTTTCAAGTTATCACCATAGATCTGCCTGGGTTTGGCAAAAGCCCTCTGCCTAAAGGCAACTTTACTTTGGATGAAGTTGGCCTCCTCTTAAATGGATGGGTCGCTGAACAAGGATTTAAAAACCCTATCCTTTTGGGTCACTCACTTGGAGGATATGTGACGCTCGCTATGGTAAAGCAAAACTCTGAATTATATGCTGGTTTTGGACTTATCCATTCCACTGCCCGACCAGACAATGATCTTAAAAAAGTCAATAGGGATAAGGTCATCGAGTTTGTGCATGAACACGGGGTGAAGCCCTTTGTCAATTCATTTGTTCCCAGCTTGTATTACACCAAGGATCATCCATCAATGGATTTCGTCCATAAAATAGCATCTTCAACCTCAGAAGTGACATTTTTATCATACACTGCTGCCATGCGTGATAGACCTTCCAGTGAAGAGGTCATCAGAAAATCCACCATACCAGTGCTGATCGTGGCTGGGCAAAATGACACAGTAGTGGAGTCGGAAAGCCTTGCAGAACAGGCTAGGTTAAATGATAAAGTCATCTTCCACAACCTTGCCCATGTTGGCCATATGGGGATGTTCGAAGCGGAACCTGAACTCACGTCCGTTATTATTGAATTCGTTTCCAGGGTTACCAAGCCTGGTGCAGGGTAGGGTTACCCTTGCTTTTTACGCTAAAACTGTGCTAAATTGTATTGTTTTCTCATATATTTGAGTTACCAGTTGGCCGTAGTGAGGTATAGATTATTATATTTGTTATCCTGAATAAAAGAAACGATAAAAAAATAGCATTATGAATGAAGGCGCTTTACCCTCTTATGATTCGTGGAACAGTCTTGCTGCGAATATCGCTATGGCGTGTTGGGCAGCGGGGTTGCTCATAATTTTGGGTTATTTCCTGAAATTAATGACTACTTCCGATAGTAAGACTAAGTACGATTTCATTAACAAGTATGAGATTAAAGTGCTATGGATTGCAGCACTTATCATAGTAATTGGCGCGTGCTTTTTTGCCAATGCAAATATCATCGAACTTAATGCGCTGTGGATTTTTGTTAGGGTGTTCACTACCGTTTCCATGGGTATGATTGTGGCTTTGATTATTCAAAACCTACTTAAATTCTACTATCCGTTCTTTATCGAAAAGAGACTGAAGGTGTTGCGTTATAAGCCAAGGATTTCCCCTAAAACTGGCAAGCCAATGAAATTGCTAAGTGAAGAGGAAGAAGATGCTTACCTGGATGAAGGTATGCAGGCGGAAGAGAATTTGTTCTCTATGGACTATGATGTTTGGAAAGATGATGAAACAGGATATATAAAAATTGAAAAATATTCTGGTCACCTTCATGCTATACAATGTCCTGAATGTAATTACCAAACATTTAAAGTGGTACGTGAGGAGATTGTGCGCGAGCCAACAGCCACTGAGGAAGGTGAATTGTTAAAGCATTATCAGTGTGGATACTGCGGCAACAAGGCCAGAAAAACAGTTAATCTTAAAGTTTCTTCAAAACTTCAGGAAGAATCTCAAGCTGCAACGGCCTAAAGCATTTGCAAATGATATTATAAAAAAAGCCCCAGCAGGGGCTTTTTTTATTGTGTGATGACTGGGAGTTTTATTTGATCGTAATAAAATTTCATTCGGCTGTGTGAAGTGTCAAGTCTGGTGATTTTTTCTATGCGCGCTTGTTTGTGGTTGAAGAAAACCTCAACGTAAAACCCACCCAATAAATACAGATTAACCTTGAAGCCATAATATCGAATGGCCATTACAAAATTTCCATTGGTGTAGAGCGTATTGATTTTTTGATCAAACGAATAGTCGTTAAATTCTTTCCAGGTGATCATGATTCGAACATACCTAAAATATACTGGATGGTCAATGAGGCAGGATGTGCAAAAACTTGAGATGGAGGAAAGCAAAAGCGAGGATCTAAATTCATTTTGCAAATTGTTTCACCCTGCCTACCTTTGCGGTTCTAAAAACGGTGGATGTAGCTCAGTTGGTTAGAGCACCAGATTGTGATTCTGGGGGTCGCGGGTTCGAGCCCCGTCTTTCACCCTAAAGTAAAAAAGCCCCTTCTTGGGGCTTTTTTTATGGCTATTGGTTAACACCAGTTTGAATCGAAGAGTTGGTTGTCCACGTTGGACTATCGAGCAAAAGTCATCCTCATCCCCATCTTGCTATCGTTTAATTTCCCCTCCTGGTAGGCCAGATGGCCAGAGACCCATGTAGAGTGGATAGAAGCGTTAAAGGTTTGACCCTCAAAAGGTGACCAACCGCACTTGGCCAAAATATTCTGCTTTTCTACTTTCCACGGTTTATCCATGTCCACCAGCACCAAATCAGCATAGTAGCCTTCCCTGATGTATCCGCGTTTTTCAATCCTGAAAAGAATGGCAGGATTATGGCTCATTTTCTGAACTATGGTTTCAATCGAAATCTTGCCTTGTTTGTAAAATTCCAACATGGCAACCATACTGTGCTGCACCAAAGGACCGCCTGAGGGCGCATTGAAGTAGTCATTTTGTTTTTCTTCCCAGGTATGGGGCGCATGATCAGTAGCGATTACATCAATCTTGTCATCCAAAACGGCTTTCAGAATTGCCTCCTGATCTCTTGCTGTTTTTACCGCAGGGTTCCACTTGATCAGCATACCTAACCGGTCGTAATCTGAATCATTAAACCAAAGGTGATGAATACATGCCTCAGCCGTAATTTTCTTATCCTTTAAAGGAATAGAGTTGTCAAAGAGATGTGTTTCCTTTTCTGTTGAAATGTGTAAAATGTGCAAATACGTACCATGCTTCTTGGCAAGGTTGACCGCAAAGGAAGATGACAAATAGCATGCTTCATGATTTCGGATCTCCGGGTGCATCTTTGCGGGAAGGGCATCACCATATTTCTTCCTGAACAGTTCCGTGTTCCGATTGATTGTAGCTTCATCTTCGCAATGAGTAGCAATGATGGATGGAAATTTGGAAAAAAAACCTTCCAATGTTTTAGGGTTGTCAACCAAAAGATTGCCTGTAGATGAACCCATAAAAATCTTCAAGCCACATACCTGTTTAATATCAACCTGAAGCACTTCTTCGAGGTTGTCGTTAGATGCGCCCATGAAGAAGGAGTAATTGCCAAGCGATGATTTGGCGGCAATTGAATACTTGTCCTCCAAAAGCTGTCGTGTAAATGCTGGAGGTTTGGTGTTGGGCATTTCCATAAAAGAAGTAACGCCTCCAGCAACAGCTGCTCTTGATTCAGAGTGAATGGTTGCCTTGTGGGTAAGGCCGGGCTCACGGAAATGAACCTGGTCATCGATGGCGCCAGGCAAAAGGAACTTACCCTTCGCATCTAGTACGGTATCCGCGGGAGTAGATTGAAGATTAGCACCAATTTTTTCAATGTGTTGTCCTCGGATGAGAACGTCATTTTCTACAACGGCACCTTCGTTTACTATTTTCGCGTTAAGAATAAGAGTTGAATTCATACCTTGCAAAGATAACACAGAATGGTGGAACCTAAGGATTTGTCGAATGAGTGGCTAAACTTTCAGCTTAATAAGCAATTGTTAACAGCAATTGCAGAAGCAGGATATTCTAGTCCTACTGAGATTCAGAAAAAGTGCATTCCGCTCGTTTTAGGAGGCCAGCAGGTAATTGGCATCGCACAAACGGGCACAGGAAAAACCGCTGCTTATCTGCTACCAATTCTGATGAAGGTAAAATTCAGGCAAGAAAATGGTCCTCGCGCCCTCCTGCTGGCCCCCACAAAAGAATTGGTGGTGCAGGTCACCAAGAATGCCCAAGCTTTGGCTGCTATGACCGATATACGCATTGTATCGCTTTATGGTGGCGTTGGACCAACAAGTCAAATCGAGGCCATAGAAGCAGGTGTAGACATACTGGTGGCTACGCCTGGAAGGTTTATGGATCTTTATCTTAAAAATCACATCTCTGTAAAGCAAATTAAGACTTTGGTTATTGACGAGGCGGATAGAATGATGGATATGGGCTTTATTCATCAGCTGAGAAAGATATTTGAGGTACTTCCGCGTAAGCGCCAGAATCTGCTCTTTTCGGCCACTTTTCCTGAGAAAGTGGAAAAGCTTTCGGAGGATTTTTTAGAGTTCCCACACAAGGTGGAGGTCACTCCTCAGGCAACACCGGCAAAACAGGTAGCGCAGCAGTACTTTTCGGTACCTAATCTGAAAACAAAAATTAATTTTCTTGAGTACTTACTTTCCAAGCCTGATGACTTCAACAGGGTGATCATTTTTACAAGAACGAAGGAATCGGCAAACAATGTGTCGAAGTTTATTGAACGAAAAGGCCTGGGTCCGGTGCGCGTCATTCATTCCAACAAAGGACAGAACAGTCGTCTCAATGCGCTACAAGAATTCAGCGAGGGGGGTGCCCGGGTACTTGTGGCTACGGATGTCAGCTCGAGAGGAATTGACGTAACTAAAGTGTCGCATGTGATCAACTTTGAAGTGCCCAGCAGGTATGAGGATTATGTGCATCGTATTGGAAGAACCGGACGGGCAGCAGAAAAAGGGAAAGCCATAACAATGGTTACTGAAGCAGAACAATTTCACTTGGATAAAATTCAGGAGCTCATCAGGGAAAAGATACCCCTCAAAAAATTACCCCCCAAAGTCAAAGTAGAAGAGACGTCATTTGAAGAAGCACAAATGATGGCACGCATACTGGACAATCAGAGAAGAAAGGCTGACCCAACCTTTAAAGGAGCCTTTCACGAAAAGAAGAAGAAATAAAAAAGGCGTGTTGCCACGCCTTTTAAATAATTATTGTGGTTGATGTTATCCGTTCATAGATACCAGGAACTCTTCGTTGTTTCTTGTTCCTTTCATTTTTTGAAGCAGGAATTCCATTGCTTCATTGGAATTCATGTCGCTCATGAATTTACGGAGTATCCAAACACGCTGTAGTTCTTCTTCCTTCATCAACAAATCTTCTCTTCTGGTTCCGGAAGCAGGCACATCGATGGCCGGGTAAACTCGCTTGTTGGATAGCTTGCGATCAAGAACCAACTCCATGTTACCGGTACCTTTGAATTCTTCAAAGATAACTTCATCCATTTTAGAGCCTGTGTCAATTAGGGCGGTGGCAATGATGGTCAATGATCCACCATTTTCCACATTACGTGCTGCTCCAAAGAAACGTTTAGGCTTGTGCAATGCATTGGCATCCACACCACCTGACAGAATCTTGCCAGATGATGGCACAACGGTATTATAAGCACGGGCAAGTCGGGTGATAGAATCCAAAAGGATAACCACATCGTGACCGCATTCTACCATACGTTTTGCCTTTTCCAGCACAATACTGGCCACTTTCACATGGCGTTCAGCCTGCTCATCAAAAGTAGAAGCGATTACTTCGGCTTTTACATTACGAGCCATCTCAGTAACCTCCTCCGGACGCTCATCGATCAGTAATACGATCAGATAAACTTCTGGGTGGTTTTCAGCAATGGCGTTGGCGATTTGTTGTAATAAAACAGTCTTACCTGTCTTAGGTTGTGCTACAATCATACCACGTTGCCCTTTTCCGATAGGAGCAAACAAATCGAGGATACGCGTAGACATGTTGTCCGGCTTTGTGCTAAGTCTTAATTTTTCTTCCGGAAACAGTGGGGTAAGGTATTCAAAGGCAACTCGGTCGCGTATCTCATCAGTAGTTTTTCCATTCACGCTTTCGACTTTAAGAAGCGCAAAATATTTTTCTCCTTCCTTGGGGGGGCGAATCAACCCTTTGGTTGTATCACCTGTCTTCAATCCAAATAATTTAATTTGTGACGGAGACACATAGATATCATCGGGACTTGCCAGGTAGTTGTAATCGGAAGAGCGAAGGAAACCATATCCATCTTGCATGATCTCAAGGACACCCTCATTGGCGATTACGCCATCAAAATCTTTGATTGAGTTTTCGCGCTTTGCAGCCTGGTTTCTGTCTTCCCGCTGTTCTCTTGGTTCTCTTTGCTCGCGTGGTTCTCTTGGCTCACGTTGTTCTCTCTGACCTTCTTTGTGTTCTTTGGCCTCGGGCTTGTTGTGTGGCTTTGGCGCTTCAGGTTTTTGTTCAAAACTGGTTACTGCGCTGTCTAATTCAAGATCGATTGACTCCAGCAACTCTTCAGATGATAATTCCTTTTCTGGTTTCCCAGGCTTTGGTGTAGGGGCCACATTTTCCCTTCTTCTGGGTCGAGGCTTATTCCTGTCATTGGTGTTTGCCTGTGCCTTCTTTTCAGAAGGAGCTGGCTCAGTAATGGCCTGCTGATCTAAAATTTTATAAACAAGATCTTGCTTGGCTAATTTCTTGGCGTTTTTCACACCTAACTGTTCTGCAATTTCTTTCAGTTCTGAAAGTAATCTGACATTCAAGTCGTCAATTGTGTACATGCGGGATAAAAAATGAGGGGTTAAAAAAAATATTGATTGTTATAAATATCTGTTCGATTGTGTGCAAAATCAGAACTAAAATTCTGAACCATTCAGTTATTAGAATAAGGTGTAGCTTGCAGGAATTGGGTTATCTATAAATCAAGTAGCCTGGGTAGGCTGTGATGACAATGCAAGTATACCCCAAAAATGAATATAATCAAATCCAGACCAAAAATTTTTGCCTAAGGATGACTAATTTTGATCATCAAAAATATTCCCATGCTACAGATAAATGTCATCCGTGAAGAGAGAAAAGAAATCATAGCCAGCCTGCAGAAGCGAAACTTCAAGGAGGCAGAAGAGCTGATCGACAAAGCCATTGATTTGGATAAAAGCCGAAGGGAAAAGCAATTAAAAAATGACGATATCCTGGCGGAGTCCAACAGGCTTGCCAAAGAGATAGGTGCCTTGATGAAGGAAGGGAAGAAGAAAGAGGCTGAGGAGGTAAAGGTGAGAACAGCTGCGCTTAAAAAGACATCGGCAGACCTGTCTGCAGAGCTGGAAGCCGTTGAGCAGGAACTAAAGAAGGTGCTGTACCTTATACCTAATGTTCCACACGAAAGTGTGCCCAAGGGCAAAGGGGCTGACGATAATATTTCCGTGCACGAGCACGGCAGTTTACCTGTTCTGGGTGAAGAGGCCCAACCACATTGGGACCTTATCAAGAAATATGACATTATTGATTTTGATCTAGGCAATAAAATAAGCGGTGCCGGATTTCCGGTTTACAAAGGGAAAGGAGCCAGGTTGCAGCGTGCCTTAATTAATTTTTTTCTGGATAAGGCAATCGAGCAAGGGTATCTTGAAATACAACCCCCCATTGTTGTTAATGAAGCATCGGGGTACGGCACTGGCCAATTGCCAGATAAAGAAGGTCAGATGTATCATATGACCCTCGACAATCTTTACATGATTCCAACGGCCGAAGTTCCTATTACCAATCTGTACAGGGATGTCATTTTAACTGAAAGTGAGTTGCCTATCAAAAACGTTGGTTACACTCCATGTTTCAGACGGGAAGCTGGTAGCTGGGGTGCCCACGTAAGAGGTTTAAACAGATTGCATCAATTTGATAAAGTGGAGATCGTCAGGATTGCCAAGCCTGAAAATTCTTATGCCACGCTGGAAGAGATGTGCAACTATGTGCAAGGTTTGTTAGAGCAGTTGGAGCTTCCCTATCGAAAATTGCTTTTGTGTGGTGCCGACCTTGGTTTCAATTCAGCACTTACTTACGACATGGAGGTATATGCGGGGGCACAGAAAAGATGGCTTGAGGTAAGCTCTATCAGTAATTTTGAGACCTTCCAGGCCAATCGGCTAAAACTCAGGTATAAAAACAAAGAGGGGAAAACCCAATTACTTCATACCCTCAATGGAAGTGCGCTTGCCTTGCCCAGGATCGTAGCAGCAATTCTGGAAAACAATCAAACAAGCAATGGCATTAATATCCCTAAAGCCTTATGGGAGTATACCGGATTCAAAATCATTAATTAGCGTTCACGTAGCAGTAATACTTGCAGATGAAGGAAATTACCATAAGGAGTGGCCGGGTTAAAGACCTTCCTCAAGTGCTTGAGCTGATTAAAGAGTTGGCGGCTTATGTAGGGTTGTCTGATCAGGTTGAAAATTCTGTTGCACAAATGGAAGTGGATGGCTTTGGAGATAATTCTGTGTATGAATTGCTTGTTGCTGAACGGGATGGAGCAATTCTTGGTACTTCTATTTACTATTATCGTTATTCTACCTGGAAGGGTAAACGGCTTTATCTAGAAGATTTGGTAGTGAAGGAATCTGAGAGAGGGAAGGGTATCGGCAAACTGTTATTCGAAGCCACAATGAAAAAGACATTGTCTGAAAAATGTTCGGGTATGATGTGGCAAGTTCTTGATACCAATAAAACCGCAATGGATTTCTACAAGAAATACAACGCCAAATTTGACAGGGCTTTTATCAATTATGGTCTTGAATCAGAAAGTATAAGGGAAATCTTAAAATAGCCTAGACCTCTTCTAATAGCGTACGAAAGGCGACATGCTTGCCATTGAATCTCGAACGGTGCTGTTCTATCAGGCCAGGCGCATGGTCTTTAATATAAAGATTGAATTGTTCTATTGAAGGGGTAAAATACTGCACGCAATAGGAAACAGTACCCTCATCATCGTGAGAAAGCACTTTGTAAAACTTGTGATGGACAAAAATTCCTGTTTTTAACACTTCAGGAATATGATCACTTTTCATCCACTCTACCCATTCCAATTCTATTTCCTTGTCGATACCGACTGTCACGTTGTACAAAATCATACCCAAAATTAGGGTTCCATTTAATCTTAACAAATAAGTAAAACAACATGGGGAAATATCATTGTTTTATTAGGACAATAAGTCATAAATTATAGGAAAATCAAATAATTATATGAGCTATTACACAACAATAAATGGAAAGAAAATGGATAAACGCCTGATTGAAATGGCTGAAAAATCAATTAAAGGTCAGGGTGACGGTAGGATTTCTATTGAAGATGCTAAAAAATTGATGGACGCTGTGAAAGACGGTGGGATTTATACCGAAGTTGAAAAAAATACGATGGAGCATATTAGAGACAACTTCAAATGGACGGAAGGTGCAGACAGTTGGTTCCGTGGTGAAATTGCAAGTTGGGCCTCCAGCAAATAAAACTACCCGTAGGCGTAATCGGATAAATAAAGGAAGTGCTCTGTGAGCTTGCCTCCCTTTGTTATACTTCCTCGTTTTATCACTCCGTCTTTGTCAGCGATCACTAACGCAGGCAGTATTTTATCAATGAGATCGCGTCCAAATTCCTCGGAGGCACTACGGGGCAATTCGCAAGGAAGATTGTCTACGGCCATTACGGTTACTAAATCGGGGTTGCTCATTGGCAGCTCTACCTGATCGGTCACAGGATTATAATCATATATAGGGTCCACAATAGTGCTTGGCCTTTTGGTAGCAGGTATGGAACCCTCGATGTCGCAGGTGACATCGGCAATGATTTTAAGTTTGAAATCTGGCTGCGTCATTTCTTCCCTCGTGAATAATACTGGCGCTGTTGGATTCCAAAATGCCCCAGCTATTAGCAGGTCTGCTACTTTTGCAAATTGTAAAAAAGTGGATTTATAATGTTGAGGGTTTTGATGGAACTCCTCACGATTAAATTGACCACCTTCCTTTCTTGCATGGTAATCAGCACTGCTTAATTGAACATAAACTGCTTCATCAAAAGTGTTGGATAGAAAATCTTTAGGGTTTACTTTCCTGATGCCCACAGTATCCAATGTTTCCATTGCTCCTTTTGCTACTCTCCCACCCCCTGTAAGAATGATTTTAATAGGTGGTAGCTTAACTTTCCTTAGTTCAATTTTGAGATCGTTAATGTCAAAGCATTCACTGGCTTTACGCAGCGAGAAAAGATTATACCTTCTGCCATAGGTAAGCAACCCATTGTAAGCACCAACTATTCCGGCAAATCGACCAAATGCTACCAAACGATTGTTGAGTTTGTCTTTTAGCGCTTCGTAATCAACCAACCTTATTTTTTTTTCAAGTATAGCCTGTATTAGCTTTTTATTGTATGGTTGTTTTTTGGTGGTGTGCGAAAAGAAAAGATAAGTTTTTTTTGGAACGAGGTTGGAAATGGGGACCTCCTTTATTCCCATAAGAATATCACAGTCGCTGACATCAGAAGCCACCTCAATTCCCTTTTCTCTGTATTCATCATCGGTGAAAGCTCTTATGGGGCTTTCCTGTACAACCACTTTTACATGTGGGTAACGTTGTTCTATTTCTACCACCTGTAGAGGACTAAACGGAACTCGTTTATCTGGAGGTGTTTTTCCTTCTTTAATGATTCCAAGCCGAATGGTTTCCATAACTTTCGTAAGTTTTCAAATGTACTCAGCTTATATGATATTCTTAATAAGCGACTTGAATAAATTATGCTGGGGAAAACATATGAATTAACCTCAAGGATAAACTTGTATAAAAATGGAATTGGTAATTCTGGCGTTGGCGTGGATGATCTATTTTTTACTGCATAGCCTTTTGGCGACTGCCGGTATAAAGAATTTTTTTAGCCGAAAACTTGGAGTGAATTTTCGTTATTATCGATTAGCCTATGTGATTTTTTCTACAGTGGGTCTGCTGTTATTACTTTTCATGAATGCAAATATCCCTTCCAGGCTCTTTATTAATAATGAAGGCGTAATTAGGTACTTGAGCTTGGTTTTTGCAGCATTGGGGGTGATCATTATAAAAGGGGCATTCAGGACCTATGACTTTGGTTCTTTTATTGGGATGAAGGAGGAAGATGATCCATTCTTAACAGCGGGGATACTTGGAAGCGTACGACACCCTATTTACTCAGGCACGATTTTAATTGTAATTGGATACTGGTTGTTCAGCCCTAATTTACCAACTTTAATTTCCGCCCTATGTACTTTTGCCTACTTGCCCATTGGCATTTATCTGGAAGAAAAAAAGCTGATCGAAAAATTTGGTGAGCGATATCTCGAATACAAGCGAAAGGTTCCTGCAGTTTTTCCGAAGCTATTCTGATTTATTTCTTTTTCTTCTTTTTCTTATTCTTTAAGGTTTCCTCCCGCTCTATCAGTTTTTTGTCTTCTACATTTTTATCTAAAAATTCATTCAATTTTTCTATATCCATGTTGGACTTGATTTCTCCAAATTGATTAATAGATATTTCCAAACCTGATAAATCTTTATGAACGCGAGGTTTGCCTTGTTTTTTGCTTGGTTTGTCACTTTTCTTTGCCATAATGTAAGTTAATAGTTTTAACTCATTTTCTTCCAAGTGTTTTTAAGGCGTAATCCAATCGTGTACTTACTTCGTGATTACCAAGTATAGCCATCGTAATCATCAAATCCGGCCCTGAGGCCCCACCAGTAAGAGCCATCCGAAGTGCCTGCATTATCTTTCCTTGTGGAATGGCCAACCGCGCAGTCACTTGCTCCAATATGGAGGCAGCTGCTTCTGCTGTCAGGTTTTCGATAATAGCAATTTCATCTTTAAGACTACTGATCACTGCAACAGCCTCATCATTCCACTTTTTAGCGGCTATCTTTTCATCAAAGGTTTCTGGGGCTATGAAGAAGAAACGGCCGAGTTCAATCATATCACTTGGGAAAGTAATCCGTTCACGAAGGGCATTGGCAATAGACGCTGCTTTTTCTTTGTCACAAACGATGCCCAATTCCTTTAAGTCATGTAATAGGTATCGAGCGAGCTCCTCATCAGTTTTGGCCCTAAGATATTGTTGGTTGTACCATTTAGCTTTTTGGATATCAAACTTTGCACCTGCTTTACCAATGCGCTCAAGTTCAAAGGCACTAATTAACTCTTCAACAGAAAACAACTCTTGTTCAGTGCCCGGGTTCCATCCTAAGAATGCCAGAAAATTGATTAAGGCTTCAGGCAGATAACCGCGTTCTTTGAATCCCTCCGCTAGTTCATTTGTTTTTGGATCGGTCCAGTTCAAAGGAAAAATAGGGAACCCCATTTGGTCTGCATCGCGCTTGCTGAGTTTACCATTGCCATCGGGTTTTAACAACAATGGCAGATGAGCAAAAGCGGGCATTTCTTTTTCCCAGCCTAAATATCTATAAGTAAGCACATGCAGTGGCGCTGAAGGAAGCCATTCTTCTCCTCTGATAACATGCGAGATTTTCATCAGGTAATCGTCTACAACGTTTGCCAAATGATATGTGGGCATCCCGTCTGACTTCATCAGCACTTTGTCATCAATTTGAGAAGAGTGAACCACTACTTTTCCTCTGATTAAGTCATTCAACTCCACTTCTTCAGATGCTGGTACTTTTAGTCGAATGACAAAATGATCACCTGCTTTTATTCTTTTATCTACTTCTTCTTTAGAAAGTGTCAGTGAGTTTTTCATCTCCATGCGTGTAGTACTATCGTACTGAGGATTGGCCCCTTTCTTTTCCTTTAGCCGATTGCGCATGGCTTCCAACTCTTCTGTATTGTCAAAGGCATAGTAGGCATGCCCGTTTTCAATTAGTCTTTTTGCATATTCTGAATAAATGGTTTTTCGCTCGGATTGTCTGTAAGGGGCATATGGACCGCCTATATCCGGGCCTTCATCGAGCTCAATTCCAACCCAAGACAAAGCTTCTTTAATGTATTCTTCTGCCCCGAGCACGTACCTGTTCTGGTCGGTATCCTCAATCCTTAATATCATTTTGCCCTGATGCTTCCGGGCCAATAAAAAATTGTATAAGGCGGTGCGAACTCCACCTATATGAAGAGCGCCAGTTGGACTTGGTGCAAAACGAACTCTTACTTCTCTCATCGGCTATTTATGTACTATGTCGAAATTTGGATGTCAAAGGTATGAAATCCAGCGTGGAGATTATGCGATAACCTCCAAAAGCGTTTGGCGGGTTACTTTTAACTGAATCTTGAAATTGGACCATGTAACCCAGTGTACAACTCCCAGGAGTATTGCAGAAAACAGAAAATAGATAATGGACTGGTACTGATAGGATGTGAATATCCCGATCATAACAATAAAAAAGCTCCAGAAAATTAGAAACATTTTAGTAACAGGAAACAATTTGTATTTCACAAGAACAATGCAGCCGCTTGAGGTACTCTCTACCCGGCCAATTACAAGAGGGATATAATTGTTAGGTCGATTGATCTTTATGGCTATTCTAAAATGGTCTCCTTTTATCCATCCTGAAAAGAGATAATGAGGGGCTTCCCGGTTTTGTAATAGTAGTTTAGAAGATGTTACACTGGAGACTTTACCTAAAATCTCCAGAGCGGGTTTTGTAAGTACAAATGTTTCGTAATGTTCAGGGAGTAACGTCACCTCACTGCAATACAGGATATCTCCACATTTACATCTTTGGGAAGTCTGCTCACTTGAACTGTTTCTCTGGCGGGAGGGTTGGTCTTGAAATACTGACCGTAAGCTTCATTTACTTTTGGAAAGGTATTCATGTCGCTTAGGAAAATGGAACATTTTACAACATGTGAAAAATCCATTCCAGCGGCTTCCAACACTGCCTTTAAATTTTTCATTACCTGATTCGTTTCTGCCGTAATATCACCTGACACCAAGTTTCCAGTGGCACTATCAATTGGAATTTGACCCGATACAAACAAAGTATTGCCTGCCATGATGGCCTGGCTATAAGGACCTATTGGTTCGGGTGCGTGGGATGAATAGATTACTTCTTTTGCCATAGCGTTGGGTTTGTTACTTTTGAATTCAAATATCATAAAAATTGACCCAACTGCATTAGCTACTATGAATATTCTTGTAATTGGTGAAACACAACATGTAGAGGAATGCAAGCAAAAATTTGGTAAAACGCATACTTACCAGACCACAAAAGGGCATCAGGCAGCTGAAAAATTTTTTGCAGGTAGTGAGGTTATCTTTGATTTTATAATTGATGAGGCTCCTGAGCAAATGGAGGTGTATCGGGATCACCCTCATGTGGTCGCGTTTTTAAATACCACCAAAATTAGTTTGTTGGAATTGGTAACCGGTTTTGCAGGAGCAATCAAGTGCACATTGTTTGGTTTTAATGGTCTTCCAACTTTTCTTGATAGAAACATTATTGAGGTGTCATTGTTGAACAACACTAAATCAGAAGTCCTTAAAAGCATTTGTGAGAATCTGCAAACACAATTTCTGGTGGTAGATGATCGAGTTGGCATGGTGACACCTAGGGTGATTTGTATGATTATCAATGAAGCTTATTTTACACTGCAAGAGGGTACAGCCACTCGAGAAGACATTGACAAGGGAATGAAGTTGGGAACCAACTACCCATTTGGTCCGTTTGAATGGTGCAATCGTATCGGCATCAGACATGTGTACGAATTGCTGGAAGCTGTTTATGACGACACCAAAGATGAGCGGTATAAAATATGCCCGTTACTTAAAAAAGAGTATTTTCTGGCAACTCAAGCATTGCACTAGAGCAAGCGATATTTACATTCCGTCCTTTTTAATCAACAACTCAGAGGTTATTTTTTCCCCAGGTGCTTCAGGATAGTCAGATTTACTAAAAATTTAAAGCGATGAATCAAATCCAAAAACTGAAAGTATCAATTGCAGCTTACTTTTTGCTTGCTGCGCTATCATCAACTGCAACAGCACAGACGGCCAAACTTGAGTTAGACATAACTAATATAAAAGATGTAAAGGGTTCAATTCTCGTGAGTTTTTTTAAGGATGAGTCTACATTTCTAAAAAAGGAATTCCAGGGTAAAAGGGCAGCAGTAAACGCCAATTCAATGAAGCTGGAAATAGACCTCCCCCCGGGAGAATATTCTGTAAGCGTTATTCACGATGAAAATGATAACGGAGAACTTGATTCCAATTTTATGGGGATACCCAAAGAAGGCTTTGCTTTTGGAAATAATGCGCTGGGCACTTTTGGGCCACCTGACTTTGCTAAAACTTTAGTCAAGCTTAACCCTGGTACCACAAAGCACTCCCTAGCCTTAAAATATTACTAATAAGGAATTCTGCTGAGATTTACTCTACTGTAACAGACTTTGCAAGGTTTCGGGGTTGATCCACGTTGCAACCGCGAAGTACAGCCATGTGATAAGACAAAAGCTGCAAAGGGATGACAGAAATCAATGGTGTAAGAGGCTCCAAAGTAGCTGGAATCTCTATCACGTACTCTGACATTTTCGGGATGTGGGTATCACCTTCCGTGATTACGGAAATGACTTTTCCTTTTCTGGCTTTAACCTCCTGTATATTTGAAATTATTTTTTCATAGGAGCTATCCTTAGTGGCGATAAAAACCACAGGCATTTCTTCATCAATCAACGCAATTGGTCCATGCTTCATTTCAGCAGCAGGGTACCCTTCTGCATGAATGTAGGAAATTTCCTTCAACTTTAAGGCGCCTTCTAATGCAACAGGAAAATTGTATCCTCTACCCAGGTATAAAAAGTTAGTTGAGTCTTTAAAGGTCTCTGCTATCTGTAAAATTTGAGGGTCATGTGCCAAAACTGTTTCCACTTTACCAGGAATGTTTTCCAGTTCAACCAAAAGTTCACGGTAATTTTGTTCAGAGATCGAGCCTTTCTTATGGGCAACGATCAAGGCAATCATGTACAAAACGGTAAGCTGTGCAGTAAATGCTTTGGTACTGGCTACACCTATTTCCGGGCCGGCATGTGTATAAGCGCCTGCGTGAGTAGCACGCGGGATAGAAGAGCCTACAACATTACAAACTCCAAAAATGATAGCTCCTTTTGATTTGGCCAGTTCAATGGCAGCAAGGGTATCTGCTGTTTCTCCAGATTGTGAGATGGCAATTACTACGTCACCTTCATGAATCACTGGGTTTCTGTAGCGAAACTCAGAGGCGTATTCGACCTCCACTGGAATGCGACAGGTTTCTTCAAAGAAATATTCTGCCACCAGGCCTGCGTGCCAAGATGTTCCGCATGCAATGATTACAATCCTGTCAGCATTTACCAAGGCGTTTACATAATCTCTCAGCCCACCCAATACCAACCGACCGCTTGCTGAGTCTAGACGACCCCTCATGCAATCCATGATAGAGCGAGGTTGCTCGAAAATTTCTTTCAGCATGAAGTGTTCATAACCACCTTTCTCAATTGCTTCCAATTCCATGTCCACTATTTGCACATAGGGTGTCAAAGGGAGATTAGAAGTATCTTTAATGCTTAGTTTATTGTCCCTTATTACGGCTATCTCTTGGTCGTTTAGATAGATTACCTCATTGGTGTATTCTATAATTGGTGTAGCGTCTGAGGCCATAAAAAACTCATCCTTGCCAACACCAATTACAAGTGGACTGCCCTTTCTCGCTGCTATCAATAGATTCGGTTCTTCCAAAGACATAACCACGATGGCATACGCCCCCACCACTTTGGTCAAAGCCAAACGTACAGCTTCCTCAAGGGCACACTGTTCTTTTTCTTTAATGTCTTCAATAAAATGGATGAAAACCTCTGTGTCAGTATCACTTTGAAAGGAGTGCCCTTTACTAATCAAATCCTGTTTCAGGGCGCTATAATTTTCTATGATGCCATTGTGAATAATGGCAAGTTTTTTAGTGGCAGAGTAATGAGGGTGAGCATTGCCATCATTAGGTTCGCCATGAGTAGCCCATCGGGTGTGTCCCATACCAATATGGCTTTCCAGGTTTAAGCCTTTAAGAGTTGATTCCAGCTCTGAAACTTTACCTTTCTTTTTGTAAACGTTAAGGCCACCATTCATCAAGGCAATACCAGCACTATCATACCCTCGGTACTCAAGTCTTTTCAAGCCTTTTATAATAACTTCCTGGGCTTGTCTAGGCCCCAAATAAGCTACAATTCCACACATGGCAGTTCAGGTTATTTTTTTGTTGAAGGTGTTGTATAGAAGATTTTCAACTTAACATTGTTCTTATTGAAAATAGTTCTGTTTACAGATCTGCCAATAGCAGGAGATGATCCAACTAAAGCAAAGTCGGTATATCTAAATTCAGCATCTTTAATATTGTACAGGGTCTGAAAGAAGTCGGTCAGATCAGCGGTATACCTTTTGTCTTGTGAATTGTAAATAAGATCGAAGAAAGTCCCAACAAGCTGAGCGTTAATTCGCTGACCTATTACAAAATAACCATCCTCATCATAGGTCATTGATGAATACAAGGGGAGTGTTGCTTCAGCATCAATGGCGCTATAATAGTTCACAAAATGATTGGATGAATTCAAATACCGAAGCCTTAATCCACCCGGGGGTGAGAAATTATCTGCATCACTGACGTCAATACTGAGTTGTACAGAGTTAAATATTAGGTTTGGGATCGTGTCAGCAAAATTTAAAAACTTACTAAAGTTGACCTTTGTAACAACAGGATTTCCTGATTGATAATATCTGTTCCCGTCCAGTTCAGCTTCAATATCAGGTCCAGGTAATGAAGCAAGCGGGGTGGCCGCTCTGTCAGCTGAAATGTTACTAAACCCAAGAAGACCGGTATTATAAAGTGAGTACTCTAATCTTTTAGTGATTGTTCCACTAGAGTTTGGATCTGGTTCCTCATAGGTTAATACAATTCTGGATTTGGTAAACTTCGTTGAATCAATATTTGGATTAAATCCTACAATCTTAGAGTCAGTAGCTCCCGGCCGGATAACCAAGCCTTTAAATATTCTTCTAAATCGGCTTAATGTCTTATAGTCGGAAGTTTGGCTTTTTGCCAAAGCAAACAGACTGCTTGTAAAAGTGGAATTCAACTGAATCCTCAAAGTATCTATCGTTTTATGACTCAGCTTAGAGGGATTGTTAACGATATCATCAAACTTTTGATTAAAAGAAGAAGGATCGATGCTAAAAACAGCCGAGCCAATAGGTGAAGGGTCGTAGGGTACAGTTGAATTGAAATAATAAGGTTGGTAATTGGGTACGCCTCGTATGTTCTTCTTAAGCTCATTCGTGGGGTCTGTAATGGGCTTAATACTATCAGTCAATTGATGAACCGTAAACGTACTGGTAGTAGAAGCTTTGTCTCCGTATTGATAAAAATCAAAGCTCAGAATAAGATAACCAGACACAAGTGTGGCTGATGGAGAAATCTCTACCGTTGGTTTAATTGGCCCAAATTGAGTGTAAGCTTCTGCTCTCAGCTCCCCAAATTGGTTATCCTGATATCGTCCTACCAAAAGTCGGCTGAATGATTGCGTGCGGTCGGTGAATGTCAATACCGAATCAATCCGCATTACGGAAGAGGTTACGGGCACCTCAGCATAGGCAACCTTAAATTTGTTAGAAGGACCCTTAAAACCCAGACGACTGGTTTCGTCTTCCTGGCAAGCAATCAAAAAAATAAGAGCAAGGAACGCAGACCCCGCAAATCTACCCCACAAGTTCATTATATAAGTTATAATACGATTCAGTGTAATTATCGTCTTTCTCAATAGTTTCAATCTTCTTCTCTTTAATCTTTTTAACTAAACCTTCCAGCTTTTTATTGTCCCCGGCTACTGAAACGATATCTGAGAACTGGGCGCCTAACTTAATGAATCCTTCGTAATCTCCAGTCTTTAAATGGCCAAGCATATTGTCCTCAATATCCATCATTTTTACTTTACCCATCAAGTCGCCTTTAAACTTGTGATTAAAGCTATTATTATAAATAGTGAATACAGTTTTTGTCAGCTTAAATAACGGATCGTTCTTGTAAGTGGTTTTGAGATACAGCGGAATAAAGCTGGTAATCCAGTCGTTACAATGAACAATATCAGGAGCCCATCCCAATTTCCTTACAGTTTCTATCACGCCTTTACAGAAGAAAATGGCTCTTTCATCATTGTCTTCATAAAAGTTGTTTTCCTTATCGTGGAATACCGATTTACGATGGAAATAATCCTCATTATCAATAAAGTAAACCTGTAGTTTGGCATTAGGGATAGAAGCCACCTTTATAATTAAAGGTTTTTCCTCATCTCCAACAGCGATATTGATTCCGGACAACCGTACTACTTCATGCAAACGGTTTTTTCTTTCATTGATCAGGCCAAATCTTGGCACCAGTATTCTTATCTCCATTCCTTTTTCCTGCATCGCCTGTGGGAGTTTTCTTACGAAATCAGAAACCTCACAAGTTTGAAGAAAAGGATTGATTTCACTGGCTACATAAAGAATACGGAGTTTTGACATATTTTTGAGTTTTTACAACAGAATGGAAAATCGAGCCACAAAAATACGCAAAATTTGGCCCTTATTCAACTTATGTAAAATCAATGGCCTACCTTTGTAGTCCATAAAAATGGCCCTAAATGGAGATTTTCGAAGAAATTGAGCCTTTAAGGGCCTTTCTAAAGGGTAAACGAATAGCCTCAAAATCAATCGGGCTAGTCCCAACCATGGGCGCCCTGCACCACGGGCATTTGTCTCTTATTCGTGCTTCCAAGGCTGAAAACGAACTAACAGTAAGTACAATTTACGTCAACCCGACCCAATTCAATAATTCTGAAGATCTGGATAAATACCCACGGACTTTAGAGATGGACACTCAATTGTTAAGTCAGGAGGGTTGTGATGTATTATTTGTTCCCACCAACTCGGAGATGTACTCCGGGGCCCAAAACCTGGCATTCGATTTCGGAAACCTGGATAAGGTTCTAGAGGGTAAATTTAGACCAGGCCATTTTAGCGGTGTGGCTTTAGTGGTATCCAAGCTATTTAACATTATTCAGCCAGATCGAGCCTATTTTGGTCAAAAAGACTATCAGCAATTTCAGATCATCCACCGATTGAAAGAAGAACTGAAGTTTTCTTTGGAACTTCAAAGTGTTCCTATCGTTAGAGAGGATTCAGGCCTTGCGCTATCCTCGAGAAACCAGCGACTTGATGCTGAGGGCAAACGAAAGGCACTTTTGCTTTATGAAAGCTTAAAATACGCTTCCGCTGAACTATTGAAGGGTATTCGGTTTGATATAATAAGAATTGAAGTGGAAAAAAGATTTAGTCAGCTGAAAGGGGTAAAACTTGAATATTTTGAGCTGGCACACCGAGCAACATTACAACCCTTGGACGAAGCTGATAAAATAGGTGAAGCGATAATTTTGATAGCTGCATTTGTTGATGAGGTAAGGTTAATCGATAATATGTTGATAGACATTAATTGAATGAGAATCGAAGTTTTAAAATCAAAAATACACAGGGCCAAAGTCACTCAGGCAGAACTTCACTACGTGGGGAGCATCACCATTGATGAAGAATTAATGAATAAGGCCAACCTGATTGAGGGAGAGAAGGTGCAGGTGGTCAATGTGAATAATGGCGAACGGTTGGAGACTTATGTGATAAAGGGCGAACCCAGAAGCGGCATTATTTGCTTGAATGGACCGGCTGCCCGCAAAGCCATGGTCGGTGATTTAGTAGTAATTATCTCCTACGCATCCATGGAATGGGAAGAGGCAAAATCATTTAAACCTTTTATAGTATTTCCAGACTTGGACAACAGGCTAAACTGATTCGGGTGCATCCAAAAATAAAAGGCTTACTCCAGTATTTAGGTATGTTCATTTTAGCTGCAGTTTTGCTGTGGCTCTCTTTGAGAAGTATCCCTACAGTAGAAGGAGAAAGCAAAGGTGATTTTATTTGGAAAACCTGGGGAAGGTCCAATAAGTGGTACCTGTTTGCCATGGCAGCAGTAGCTATATTTAGTCATGTATTGCGGGCCCATCGATGGAGAATGCTGCTGGTGCCTACAGGAAATCACGTGAGTCTGGGCAACAGCTTTCTGTCGTTGATGATAGGTTATCTCGTTAATCTGGCTGTGCCTCGTGGCGGAGAAATTTCCCGATGTTATAATCTTTTAAAACTTGAAAAGACGCCAGTCGAAACTTCCTTTGGAACTGTAGTAGCTGAGCGTGTAATCGATGTGCTTTGTTTATTCCTATTAATAGCCATCTCCTTTTTTGTAGAGTTTGATAAACTGATGGCTTTTATTGGGACCTTGCCTATTTCTTCATCGAGCGGAAGTGGTATATACAAATGGTTGATCATTGGAGTGCTGGCATTAAGCATGTTAGCTGGAGCCATTTATTTTTTCAGGAAAAATGAAAAATTCAAAAAGATTGCAGCTGGATTTAAGACCGGATTGATGGCTGTGTTTAAGATAGAACAGTTTACTTTTTTTATAGTGCTTTCACTCATAATTTGGGTGCTTTATTTTGTGATGAGCTATTTTGTGATCATCGCTTTTCCGGAAACCAGGGAATTAGGGTTTAGTGCGGTATTAACTCTTTTTGCGATGGGAGCAATTGCCATGGCAGTGCCTTTGCCCGGTGGTGCCGGATCTTATCATACCATCGTGCCGTTGGGATTAGTAATGTTATACAATCTCCCTCAAGGAGAAGCAATCGCTTTTGTCTTTATATTCCATGCCTGGCAAACCTTTATCATGATTGTAGGAGGAATAGTATCTTTGATAATCAGCTATTGGATACTTAGATGGAAGAAATAGTGCATAAAATAAAGGGTTTGGAAAGCGCAAAAAATCTGGTGGCAGAATGGCGCAGGCAAGGTCAAAAAATAGTCTTTACCAATGGGTGCTTCGACATACTACATCTAGGTCATGTAGACTACCTGGAAAAGGCAAGGAAATTGGGCGATCGACTTATTGTTGGGTTAAATACCGATGCTTCGGTGAGTAGGTTTAAGGGAAATGACAGGCCCATTCAGGATCAAATTTCACGTGCGAGGATTTTAGCCTCACTTCAGTTTGTAGATATGGTGGTATTTTTTGACGAAGACACCCCATCGGAATTGATTTCTGCCTTGATTCCGAATATACTTGTAAAAGGCAGTGACTATTTGGCAGAAAATATCGTTGGCGCGGAAGTTGTGCGAAAGCACGGAGGAGAAGTAAGGACCCTGGATTTTGTGCCGGGATATTCCACTTCACGGATAATAGAAAAGATTAAAAAAACATAAATATTAATATATGGGATTTGGAGCAATTTTGATTACAGGTTTCTTCATGCTGGTAGGATGGATGGTAAGCTCCCGATTGAAGAACAAATTCAAGAAGTATTCCGAGATCAGACTATCAAAAGATCTTACAGGTGCTGACATCGCAAGACTGATGTTAGCCGATAATGGAATACACGATGTTAAGGTAATTTCAGTTGAAGGGCAGCTTACCGATCATTATAACCCTGTTAACAAAACGGTCAACTTAAGCCAGGATGTTTACAATGGAAGGAATGCAGCAGCAACCGCTGTGGCCGCGCATGAATGCGGTCATGCAGTACAGCATGCTAAAGCATACAGCATGTTGGAGTTTCGTTCTGCCATGGTGCCAATTCAAAACATTAGCGCCAAGGTGATCAATTTTGTTTTCCTGGCAATGATGTTTGGCGCTTTTGCAATAAAAGGATTGTTCTCTTTTGACACTGCGCTATTGGTTATCATAGCATGTTATGGAGTATTTGCTCTTTTTGCACTAGTTACGTTACCGGTGGAGTTTGATGCCAGCAAGCGGGCCCTGGCCTGGATTGAAGATCGAGGCATTGTTACTCCTCAGGAGCATGACATGGCGAAAGACGCTTTGAATTCAGCTGCCATGACCTATGTGGTTGCGGCCATTGGTGCCATCACCATGCTTCTTTACTATGTCATGATCTTCATGGGAAGAAGAGATTAGATTTCAAGACAAGAAGTTATAAATTGCAGGCCTGAGGTTAACCTCAGGCCTGTTTTTTTGTTAAGGTTATAAACCCAATTCAATGAATTTTCAACTTACCGAAGAGCAAATTGCAGTAAGGGATGCAGCACGCGAATTTGCCAACTCAGAATTGCTGCCAGGCGTGATAGATAGAGATACTGAAGCCAAGTTCCCGACTGAGCAGATTAAGAAAATGGGTGAACTTGGATTCATGGGAATGATGGTGAATCCAAAATACAATGGCGGAGGAATGGACAGTATCTCGTATGTACTGGCTATGGAGGAGATTTCTAAAATTGATGCTTCTGCTTCGGTTTGTATGTCCGTTAATAACTCTCTTGTCTGCTGGGGGATAGAGACTTTTGGGACGGAGGAACAAAAGGAAAAGTATTTAAAAAAACTAGCTACAGGTGAAAAGATTGGGGCGTTTTGTTTATCAGAACCAGAGGCAGGATCTGATGCCACCAGCCAGAGAACTACAGCCGAAGATAAAGGAGATTATTACCTGCTAAACGGAACAAAAAACTGGATTACCAATGGCAGCAGCGCTTCCATCTACATCGTAATTGCACAAACGGATGCAGCCAAGAAGCACAAAGGGATAAATGCATTGATTGTGGAGCGCGAAATGGAGGGTTTTGTGGTAGGAAAGAAAGAAGATAAGATGGGCATCAGGGGATCGGACACTCATTCGCTGATGTTCACAGATGTAAAGGTGCCAAAAGCAAATCGTATTGGAGAAGATGGATTTGGATTCACTTTTGCCATGACTACTCTCAATGGAGGGAGAATTGGGATTGCATCTCAGGCTCTCGGAATTGCCACTGGTGCATACGAATTGGCATTAAAGTATTCTAAAGAGCGCAAAGCTTTTAACAAGCACCTTTCTGAGCATCAGGCAATTCAATTCAAACTCGCTGACATGGCCACAAAGATTGATGCAGCAAGATTATTGATATGGCAAGCAGCATCACTCAAAGACCAAAAGAAGAATTTTGTAAAAGCTGCAGCGATGGCAAAATTATTTGCTTCTACCATAGCGCAGGAGGTTACTTCAGAGGCTGTTCAAATTCATGGTGGATATGGCTATGTGAAGGAGTACCATGTAGAGCGATTGATGCGCGATGCGAAAATCACACAAATCTATGAAGGTACTTCGGAGATACAGCGAATGGTGATTTCCCGGGAATTATTAAGATAATTACTTGGCTTCGATGGCTTGGTTCCAATCGTAAACTCGCTCAGAAATCTCAATCAGCAAGTTGGGATCTTTTTCAAGTGCGTTACCTATTACGATCATATCAGCACCAGCCTCCAATGCGGTAATAGCCTTTCTCGAAGAATCAATTCCTCCACCAACAACCACAGGGGTTTTTACAGCTTTTCTGATGGCGGAGATCATTCGCGAATTGATTTCTTTTTCAGCACCACTGCCTGCGTCCAGGTACATGAGTTTCAACCCTAACATCTCGCCAGCCATAGCGGTGCAGGCAGCCAACGAATATTTATCGTCTGGAATAGGTGTGGTATTACTAATATAGGCCACCGAAGTTGTACGTCCGGAATTGATTAATAAATAGCCTGTAGGGATGATCTCCAGGTTGGTATTTTTAAGTATAGGTGCAGCAACAACATGCTGTCCTATAAGCAGGTCGGGATTGCGTCCTGAGATTAACGATAAAAAAAGTATAGCATCAGCACCAGGGTCTATCTGAATGGAACTTCCGGGAAAGATGAGCACTGGGATGGTAACTGCCTCTTTGATATGGGCGATTACTTCAGAAAGATTGGTAGAGGTGATAAGGCTTCCTCCAACTAAAAAGTAGTCAACACAATTCTCATTGGCTAAATTGATGAGATGGGTAAGTTTGCTGTTGTCTTCAACTTTATCCGGATCGATTAATACAGCAATCGATTTCTTTCCTATTCTACTTTTTTCAGTTAGCGAATCAAGAATTTTCATCGTCAGATTTTCTGTTGGCCAAATAATCTGCAAGTCGTTCTTTTGCGAATTCCAATAAAGCCATGGTAGCCTGAGTGACTACTATTTCTCCAATATGTGAAAGCACACCTGGTGAAGATGCTTCCTGAATTTCACTATGGTTTTCCTCGTTGTCAATCTCCTTTTTGGCACTCTTCTTCTTTTTGCCTTTTGAACCCGCAATTTGAGATACAGCAAAATAAGTTAGCGCCAGGGCTCCTCCGATAAACAACGCATTGGTAACAATTCGTTCGGTGCTTTTGGAAATGGATTTCATTTCGTCTTCCAGTTCCTTCTTATAATGTGCTGAGGCCTGTACTAACTTTTGTTTTTCGAGGTTTTCTTTCTCAAGAAGTGTCATGACTATTGCTCCTCTATCTTATTTATCAAATCAGAAAAATACTTCGCAAACATTCTGTCTATTTTTTTTCTGAAAGCAAAAAATAGCAAAAACAGGATAAGGTATACACCAGAAACGATCATATACCCCTCAAATGAATTCGCAAAAAAGGTATTCAGGTATTCGGATAATCCGATACTAAAAAACAAAAGAAAAAGAAATGCGAATAAGACAATAGTGGCGTGAGCTAAACCCTTGGAGAGGACTTTAGCTACGTCTTCCTTTATCTCAATTTTGAGAAGTTTTACCCTTGTTTCCACATAACCGGTTAGGTTATTGGCCAGGTTATCTATTCTCAAAAACTTAAAAATTGTGTCTTTAATTCCATCCATAACTTAGAAAGGCAATATAGCAATTTAGTGACTTTTAGGATTAGATATGACTATAACTATTTAATTTCCAGTCTAATCAATTCATCTGTTTCTATAAGAGCACCTTTTTGGTCAAAGCGTTGCTTCTTCACTAAGAGGCTTTTGTCCAGGCTTATATACAATAATGCAGAGGTTGAATCGGGTCCGATGGCGTTCAAGGGAGTTTGACTAAAAACATATACTGAATCGAAGTGAATGGAGTGAGTCTCATAGGCAGGGACAATCTCCTGAACGCATAATTGATAGATTTTGTCATTTATTTCATTGTCCCTACAATATCCTGGAGACTTAAACTCAAACAATTCATTATCTATAATGATCATCTTTTTTCGATTATAAACAGATAGGATTTGACTTGGGCTTTTATTCAAACTTGAATCATTATAGACCATCCAAATACTTTCTGACAGATGATTTCCATCTCTTATCACAATAGTGTATTTGGTATTTTTGTCTGTAATATGATCGGTTTTTCTATAAGTAGCTTCGATGACGTTGACCTGCTCTTTGTGGAGGTATATCAGAGAGAATGGAAGGAAAAAGAAAACCACCAAAATATACAGAAAACCTGCTAACCTGTACTTGCGTGTTAGCCTCCCCAATCCCATCGATAGCTTCAGTGGCAACTCTTTTATAAAGGGAGTAAATAGAAACAGAATTACACCAAACAGATTGATTAAAAAGTGAGCCACAGCAATGCTAATGGCAACATTCGAATTAAATGCAGATGCAATAAATGCTGTAATGGTAGTGCCGATGTTTGCGCCTAAAATAAATGGGGCTGCGTCCTTTAACTTGACTACTTTTTTGGCGACCAATGGAACAACAAGGGAAGTGGTAATAGTACTAGAGCGAATGGTTGCAGTAGCAACCAATCCCCAACCAAAGGATTTGAATTTATTTTGAAAGAAAAATCGCTGAACGGAGTTCTCGGAATCAAAGCCCAATAGATCCGTTAATACTTTTCTAAAAAACAGGATTGATCCAAAAAGCAATCCAAAAGACAAAAGGGTGAGGACAAATCCATTGTTGATACCATCAACTAACAACTGAATAATAGCCGTAAATCCCGTGCCTAAAAATGAGATGTTGTTTGTCGAAGATGCGATTGGCTCGTGAAAAAAAGTTGTGGCTAAATATTGAGACAGACTGGACACGAGACCATAGTAGTACTCAATCGGGAATAAAAGGGTAATGGTTAAAATATTAAAAAAATCATGATATGTGCCTGCAGAGACCGCTCGGATAAACTCTTTTCTTTTGGCAATAAATCCCAGCGATACGATAGTACTGGTAATGGTGGTGCCAATGTTTGCACCCATAATGATAGGCAATGCACTTTCCAAAGAAAGAGATCCGGATGCTACCAGGGCCACAACCATGGACGTGGTGGCCGAACTACTTTGAATGATGGCAGTAATAAGCAGGCCAATAAACAAAGCGGTGAAAGGGTTGGATGTAGCTAGAAGAATAGTTTCAGCGGCTGTTTTACCTAGCTGCTGAAATGAAGAGATCATTAGGTCAAGGGCAAAAAGAAAAATGAGCAATGCCAGTAGAATGTAACCTATATTCTTTGCATAAACCCCCCATTTCAAGTGACGATCATTTGTGTTTTCTACTGATGACATACGTAGTAAAGATAATGAAGTATGCCGTCCGGTGTATAGAGCCGTAAATTATTGGTGCAGATGTTCCAATTCACGTACTGCCATCCATGCCATCAATCCCGGGGCAATTTTCAAGGCGTCTTCATCGATATCGAATGTGGGAGTGTGCACGTAAGAAGTTATTCCTTTAGACTCATTTCTTGTGCCTAATCGGTAAAATGAGGCTGGGATTACCTGAGAGTAATAGGAAAAATCTTCTGCTCCAAGTGTAATGTCAATGTCAACTATATTTTCTTTGCCTACATATTCCTCTGCAGCTTTTTTTATTCTGCGGGTAAGCTCTGGATTGTTTTCAAGATAGGGGTAACCTTTTGATATCTCCACTTCGCATTTACCACCCATTCCTTCGGCAATGCTTTCAGCCATTTTTTTAATTTTTAAAAGGGCTGATGCGCGCCACTCCTCGTCCATAGCTCTAAATGTACCGGCTATCTTTACCTCGTTGGGAATAATATTGGTAGCTCCTTTGCCAATGATATTACCAAACGTAAGTACCGTAGGTTGTTTTGGGCTTGCATTTCTACTTACAATTTGCTGTAGTGCAATTATGATGTGGGCAGCAATCACAATAGGATCGATAGCAAGTTCTGGGGCAGCGCCATGCCCCCCCTTACCGATAATTGTGAGATAGATTTCATCACAACTGGCCATGTACATCCCTTCTCTAAATCCTATTTTCCCTACAGGGATCAATGGCATTACATGCTGACCAATGATATGAGATGGTTTTGGGTTTTCTAATACGCCATCTTTAATCATTAATGAAGCACCTCCTGGATTTTTTTCTTCTCCTGGCTGAAAAATCAATTTTATAGAGCCTTCAAATTGATCCCTAAGTTCAAAAAGAATTTTGGAAGCGCTAAGCAATGAGGCGGTATGCACATCGTGCCCGCAAGCATGCATAACACCGGGTGTTTTTGACTTATAGGCTACCTCATTGGCCTCTTCAATGGGAAGGGCGTCCATGTCGGCTCTCAATGCAATGGTTTTTATTGATGGATTTTTACCTTCAATCATAGCAACCACTCCAGTCTCAGCGATTCCTTCGGTAGGAGTGAGTCCATACTCTGTTAATTTCTGGGCAACAAATTTTGCGGTATTGAATTCATTGTATGATAACTCGGGGTGAGCATGCAGGTGTCTTCTGATTTCCTGCGTGTGGCTGAAATATTTTTCTGAAAGCTGCTTAATTGAGTGAAGTAGGGGCATGCAACAAGATAAAATTAAAACTCAGGAATTATGCACTAAAACCTTTACTTAACCTGAATTTTTTCTGGTAAAAGTATGGCATTAGGGAAGTAGTCTTTTAACCTCATCAAATCCTTTTGAGCCTCTAGTTTAGAATAATATTTTCCTGCTGTTACTCTAAATTTAGGCTGCGTGTACTGAATATCGGCTTCGAGGTCGCTGATGGCTTTTACCATTTTAGCTTTTGTACTGATGGCATCTTCCCGATTTGGCCCTGAATAAATTTGAATTGTAAAACCATCAATATAGGTCCGAAGACGGTTCAATTTATCCAGGCTATCGAGTACTGTGTTTACCTTCGAGTTTACGGTATGTGTGGGCGTTGCTTGTGGAGCCTGTTTAATTACTGAAGGGCTATCCTTAACAGAGTCTGTTTTTTTGACTTCGTAGGAAGGCCGAACCTGAGTCAGGTCCTCCATATAAACATCGTTCAATGTTTGGCTTCCGGTTTGCTGGGCAATACAGGATGCCTGTAAAATCAGCAGCGTAAAGCTGAGGTACGATGCGTGTTTCTTCATTCCATTTAATAAAGTATTAACGGTCATGGTTATTGTTCTATTACAATGCACTTACCATTTTTCACATCATCCTCCACTTTTTTGAATTTCACGTCTTTCAACACCTTTCCATCTGTATATTGAACGCTTACTTTATCATTGCGTCCTGCAATTTTTTCTGATTTCACCGGCAAAACCTTTTCTTCAACTTCTCGCTGCTGAGCTTGTCCTTGTGGCTGACCACCTTGTAATAAGGAGCGTGACTCGTCTTTTTGTTCTCTAAGTCTTTCTCTTCTTTGAGATCTGGCTTCCTGTACTTGTTCTGGTTCGCGCACAGGGATGTCAGCTTTCATCAAAAACGAAATTGTTTCTTCATTTACCTTAGCAATAAAACGTTTAAAAGCTTCAAATCCTTCAAACTTATAGATTAACAATGGGTCCTTCTGTTCGTAAACTGCATTTTGTACCGACTGTTTCAAATCGTCCATATCACGCAGATGCTCTTTCCATTGCTGATCAATGATGGCCAGGGTAATCATTTTCTCCATGGCTTGTATCAATTCTGTGTTCTTACTTTCAACACATTTCTTTAGGTCTGCGGCAACACCAATCTGTTTAACGCCATCTGTGAAGGGTACGAGAATATTTTCAATCGTTGCTCCTCTGGTCTTAAATATTTCAGTGATCACCGGCATGGCCTTCTCGGCAACACTTTTGTTTTTTTGCTGATAGTGCTTAAGTGCCTCGTCATAAAGCTTTTCTGACAAAATGTTTATATCAGATTTTTTGAATTCCTCTTCGTTAACAGGAAAATCAAATCCTAAAACGCTTACCACATTTAATCGGAAGTTCTCTACAGTATCCCCCGTTTTTCCATTGGCAACAATGTCCTCGCAAGTATCATAAAGCATGGTAAGGATATCCAATTGAAGGCGTTCTCCAAATAATGCGTTTTTCCTTCTTTTGTAGATTACCTCACGTTGCGAGTTCATTACGTTGTCATACTCAAGCAATCGCTTGCGTATACCGAAGTTATTCTCCTCAACTTTCTTTTGTGCTCTTTCGATTGAGTTAGTTACCATGGAGTGAGAAATCACTTCACCTTCTTTTAGTCCGAGGCGGTCCATGATGCGTGCAATTCGCTCAGGCATGAACAAACGCATCAGGTTATCTTCAAGCGACACATAAAATTTGGAAGATCCGGGGTCTCCCTGCCTTCCTGCTCTACCTCTCAACTGACGGTCTACACGCCTTGACTCATGTCGTTCGGTGCCTAAAATGGCTAATCCGCCTGCAGCCTTGGATTCTGGCGCCAATTTAATGTCGGTACCACGGCCTGCCATATTGGTGGCGATAGTAACGCTTCCTGGCTTTCCGGCCTCCGCCACTACTTCTGCTTCTTTTTGATGCTGTTTGGCATTAAGCACCTGATGTTTTATTTTTTTCAATTGAAGCATCCGGCTGATCAACTCTGAAATCTCAACAGATGTTGTTCCAACCAAAACAGGTCGTCCTTCTTGTGTGAGCCTTACAATTTCTTCAACTACAGCATTGAATTTTTCTCTTACCGTTTTAAAAACCAAATCATCGTCATCTTTTCTAACAATCGGTTTGTTAGTGGGGATTACCACTACATCCAACTTATAGATATCCCAAAGCTCGCCTGCTTCTGTTTCGGCTGTACCAGTCATACCGGCCAGCTTGTGGTACATTCTAAAGTAGTTCTGAAGGGTGATGGTGGCGTAGGTTTGAGTAGCGTCTTCTACTTTTACATTTTCCTTCGCTTCGATAGCCTGATGAAGTCCATCAGAATATCTTCTTCCGTCCAGTACTCGTCCTGTTTGCTCATCTACAATTTTCACTTTTCCATCTACTATGATGTATTCGGTGTCGCGCTCAAATAAGGTGTAAGCCTTTAGTAGCTGGTTCACGCTATGGATACGTTGCGCTTTGGCTGTATAGTCGCGGATTAATTCCTCTTTTTTCTGAAAACGCTCTTCGCTGCTTATAGAAGAATCATTTTCAATTTTGTTGAGCTCTACACCTATTTCAGGAAGTATAAAAAACTTGGGATCTTCTCCTTCTCCGGTTATCAGATCAATACCATTGTCTGTTAGGTCAATGCTATTGTCCTTTTCGTCAATGGTAAAGAAGAGCGGCTTGTCGGCCTCGGGCATCATTTTCTTATTGTCCTGAAGGTAAAAATTCTCAGTTTTTTGGAGAATGTTTCTAATGCCAGATTCGCTAAGGTATTTGATTACAGGTTTGTGTTTGGGCATGCCCCGGTGTGCCCTGAATAATGCCAGTCCTCCTTCTTTCTCATCCCCTTCGGCAATTAATTTCTTGGCATCGTTCAAAAATTGAGTCACCAATTTTTTTTGTGCCTCAACAATCTTATGTACCCGTGGTTTTAGGTCGTAAAATTCATGCTCATCACCTTTCGGGATTGGTCCGGAAATAATCAGTGGAGTTCTGGCCTCATCCACCAATACGCTATCTACCTCATCCACCATGGCATAGTGATGTCCTCTGCGTTGTACAAGCTCTTCGGGGTCGCGGGCCATGTTGTCGCGCAGATAATCAAAGCCAAATTCATTGTTGGTGCCATAAGTAATGTCGGCCTCATACGCCTTTCTTCTTTCAGGTGAGTTAGGCTGGTGTTTGTCGATGCAATCAACAGTGAGACCATGAAACTGAAAAAGTGGGGCCATCCATTCGCTATCGCGTTGCGCCAGGTAATTGTTTACCGTTACTATATGGACACCTCTCTTAGCCAGGGCATTCAAGAATGTGGGGAACGTAGCTACAAGCGTCTTACCCTCACCTGTTGCCATTTCTGCAATTTTGCCTTCATGAAGTACGATACCGCCAATGATTTGCACATCGTAGTGAACCATATCCCATTGTATAAGATTGCCAGCGGCCATCCATTGGTTTTTCCAAAGGGCTTTGTCTCCTACAAGTTTTACGTTTTCGTGCGTAGCGGCCATTACCCTATCAAAATCCCGGGCAGTTACTTCAAGCACCTCGTTCTCCTTAAAACGTTTTGCGGTTTCTTTCACAATGGCAAAAGCCTGAGGCAAAACTTCTTTGAGCACCCCTTCCAGTTCAGTGTTGCGCTCTTTTTCTATTTTATCGATTTCGGCAAAGATGGCTTCCTTGTCATTCAGATCGAGTTCGGGTTGATCTACAATTTTTTGATGTAGTTCAGCAAGTCGGTCATCAGTATGTTTCAGCTTCTCATTAATAAAAGCTTGAATTTCAACCGTTTTATTTCTCAGGTCATCATTTGAAATGGAGAGCAGTTTTTCGCCTTCGGCTTTGGTTTGCTCAACCAAGGGCATGATGCTTTTAATGTCTTTTTGTGACTTTGAACCGAGGATCTTGGCAATGAATTTCAGCATAGAAAGAAAATGTAAATAAAACAGTCCAGAAGCTTTGACGACCATTAAGTCAAAGCATCAAAAGGATTGCAAAGTTAAGGATTTAGAGGGTGCAATTATAGTTCCAAATCCCCTTCAAATACCATTTTGGCAGGTCCAATAAGGAAAATATCGATAAATGTGTCTGATAGTTGGTTGTGCCCTGTCAAACTGGTCAAGTGAGATCCAGCCTTAAACTCAACAGCCAAATCTCCGCCCATTACTTTCACCTTCACGGGAGAATGGTACCCTCTGAAGGAAGCGGCCAGAGCGGCCGCTGTTACTCCTGTTCCACAGGATAAGGTCTCATCTTCCACACCCCTTTCAAAAGTCCTCACAGCTATAGTATTTTCGGGGAGTAGCTCAACAAAATTGGCATTCGTGCCACCGGGTTTAAACAAATCGCTGTTTCTGATTTTTCGTCCGTCCTCTACCACGTTGATATCTGCAAGATTTTTTACGAACCGAATGTAATGTGGTGAGCCCGTATTAATAAAGTAATCGTCATTAAGTTTATTGATTCCTGAAACATCATTCATTTTCAATCGAATGGTGTTGTCATGCTCTATCGATGCCAGATGGATGCCATCAAAAGCCTGGAAAGTGGTATTTTTATTGATAATTTGTAAAGAGGAGGCAAAATCAACAGCTGACCGGCACCCATTGCCACACAAGCTTTGCGATCCATCGCTGTTGTAATAAATCATATTGAAATCTGCATCTTTTGCTTCCTCAATAAGTATCAAGCCATCCGCTCCAACTCCAAATCTGCGGTCGCATATTTGCCGGATTTCAGTTGCAGAAAAAGACCTTTTGACTTTGCGATTGTCAATTAAAACAAAATCATTGCCGGTTGCTTGATATTTATGAAAGTGAATCGACATACAAATGGGTTACTTCACCTCTTCGTAGTCTATGTATTCACCACCTTTAACGGTAGGTTTATTTTTATTTTTTGCGGAGGAGTTGTTTACATTAACGTTGCCTCCGGTAGGTTTATGAAAGGATCTGTTTTGAGATGCAGTCATGCCCATACCAAAAAAGAACCTGCCAATCTTTGACAAGATGTAAATCGAAATCGCAATAATTAATAAGAATTTCAGCATTTCCCTTATTCTGTCTGTTGTTACAACTGATTTTCAAAGGTAATGGTTTCAGCCGAAAAAGAGTTTTTTAGCTAAAAGAACCTAATTTAGGAGGCAACATTATAGTGGACTAGGGTGCAAGCTGAGATGGCGCAAGATTTGAGTAATGCAAAAGAATTGCCTGTAAAATGGGTTTGGTGGGCATGGCCTGTTTTGCTGGCTTTTTTGGTTTCTATTTCGTACGGATCCTATTTTATAAGGAATTTTACTGACTCCGTACTCCTCTACCTTCCTACCCCGTTTGCCATCATATTGCTTTATTGGTATGGCCCCAAGCTGCTACCAATCATATACATTAACGAGGTAATTACGCTTTTGCTTTGGAACGCTCCGGGAGGAATCTTGAGAATTGGTTTGCTGGCGATGCACGCCCCAGTAATGACTTACGCTTCCTGGTTTTTATTCAAAAGAACCAATAAGGAAGGGCTCAAGGATCTTTTGAATTCGACCAATTCATTTATACGATTTACACTTTTGGGTGTGTTTGTACCGGTACTGATCAACTCCATCTTTACTTACAACTACACTTTTGTAAATCACGATCTGGAAGTTGTTACATTAATTTTTCTCGCTGATTTTCTCACGATATTCACCATAGCCACTCCCATCCTTTATTTTTTAATGCCAAAGGAGAACAAATTTAGTTTTAGGATTTCCAAGTCTTTTAGCTCAATAACTCTGGAGCAGCGCAGTCCGGGTGCCGTTCAGTTTTGGTTGATTGTTGCCGGATTTATTGGGATGATTTTCTTTGTTGATTTTGACGCTTATTGGTATGTATATGGTGTGGTGTCAATCATCGTAGGAATACAACGAGGATTTGCAACGGTGATTTTGATCAACGCCATCATTTTCCTCCTCAACTACATACTTCCTTTGCTCGATTTTGCCGATGTTTTACTTGCCTCAAAGGGATCAACCAAGTCCATAAGTGTACACCTTGGCATGTTGGCCATGATCATTTCCTCTTCTTTGATTGGACGTGTGATTTCAGATTTGTGGAGAATAGAGTACAAGCTGACTGATCAGAAGAAAGAGTTGGAAAAAGCCAATAACCAGCTTATTAAAACTAACGCAGAGTTGGATCGGTTTGTATATAGCTTATCGCACGATATCAGCGCCCCTCTAAAATCAATCAAAGGTTTGGTAAATCTTAGCCGTATAGAGAATGACCATGACCAAAGCCTTCTCTATTTATCAAAAATTGATTTAAGTATTAAAAGGCTGGAAGCCTTTATTGCCGAGGTTCTTGACTACTCCAGAACAAACCGCAAAGCATTAAGTGAGGAGGAAATTCACCTTGAACATATAGTGCGTGAAATCATTAATGATTTGGAATATCTCGAGAATTTCGATTCAATACAATTTCACTACTTCCTAGAAGTAAAAAAGTTTGCATCGGATAGATTTCTTTTGAAAGTGATATTGAGCAATCTTATTTCGAATGCCATCAAGTACCAAAAAACAGATAAAGGACATAAACCGTACATCAAGGTATCTTCCTACAAACAGGCGGGATTCAATAAGATCGAAATTGAAGACAATGGTGAGGGGATTCTTCCTCAATCCAAAGAGAAGATATTTGAAATGTTCTACCGGGCGTCCAGCAATTCTACAGGTTCGGGGTTAGGCCTTTACATCTTAAAGGAGGCAGTCGAAAAGTTATATGGAACAATAGAGGTTAGCTCTGAATATGGAAAAGGAGCCAAGTTCACCGTTTCGATTCCGTCATCTACTTAGGTAGAGGTTTCTCTCCGAATAAATATTTAAGAAGTAATCATCCAAAAGATCATCTATAAAATAAATGGCCTCACCTGTTGATTTCATTTCAGGACCCAATTCTTTATTAACATCCGGGAATTTGTTGAACGAGAAAACAGGAACTTTAATCGCATAACCTTTTTTGGTTGGGTTAAACTCAAAGTCAGTTACTTTTTTCTCTCCTAACATGATTTTAGTAGCGAAATTCACATAAGGCTCATCGTAGGCCTTGCAAATAAAAGGAACCGTTCTGGATGCCCTTGGGTTAGCTTCAATAACATACACCTTGTCGTCTTTTATGGCGTATTGAATGTTAATCAACCCAACAGTCTTTAAAGCGACAGCAATTTTATGAGTGTAATTTTCTATTTGCTTGATCACAAAATCGCCCAGGTTATAGGGGGGCAGTACCGCATAAGAATCACCGGAGTGAATTCCTGCAGGCTCAATGTGTTGCATGATGCCTATGATGTACACATTTTCACCATCACATAATGCATCCGCTTCGGCTTCAATTGCTCCATCAAGAAAGTGATCCAACAAGACTTTATTTTCAGGAAGATGTTTCCAGATATCAAGGATATGGGTCTCTAGCTCTTTTTCATTGATCACAATTTTCATGCTTTGACCACCCAATACATACGATGGTCTCACAAGGAGAGGGAATCCTATACTTTTGGAGACTTCAAGCGCTTCATCTGCATCCGTAGCCACTCCAAATGGAGGGTAAGGGATGTTCATCTCCTTTAACAGGGAAGAGAAGCTACCGCGGTCTTCCGCAAGATCCAGGGCTTCAAATGAAGTGCCCATGATCTTGATACCATACTTGTTAAGTTTCTCAGCCAGTTTTAATGCGGTTTGCCCACCCAATTGCACAATTACACCTTCTGGTTTCTCATGTTGAATGATGTCATAAATATGTTCCCAGAAAACAGGTTCGAAGTAAAGTTTATCAGCGATGTCAAAATCGGTTGATACAGTTTCCGGATTGCAGTTGATCATAATGGTTTCATACCCGCATTCCTTGGCCGCCAATACGCCATGAACACAAGAGTAATCAAACTCTATTCCTTGCCCGATGCGATTAGGGCCAGAACCCAACACAATTACTTTTTTCTTGTTGGAAGGAATTGACTCATTTTCTTTGTCGAAGGTGGAGTAGTAATAAGGCGTTTTTGCTTCAAACTCAGCAGCACAAGTATCAACCAGTTTATAAACGCGGTTGATATTCATTTCTTTTCGCTTTTTGTGCACTTCGCTTTCGAGGCATTTCAGGAGATGTGCAATCTGGCGATCGGCATATCCTTTTTCTTTAGCAGTGCGCATGAGTGAGGCTGGAATAGTGTTAATCTCGTACGTTTCGATCTCTTTTTCCAGCTCTATCAGTTCTTCGATTTGTTGCAAGAACCATTTGTCGATTTTGGTGAGCGACAAAATTGTTTTCATAGAGATGCCAAGTTTCATGGCATCATAGATATGGAACAGCCTATTCCAGCTTGGGTTTTCAAGGCTGTACAGTAGCTCTTCTTGTTTGGTTAGTTCTTTACCATCCGCTCCAAGACCATTTCTTCTTATCTCCAACGACTGGCATGCTTTCTGAAGGGCTTCCTGGAAGTTGCGTCCGATACCCATCACTTCACCCACTGACTTCATTTGAAGTCCTAGTTTGCGGTCAGCGCCCACAAATTTGTCAAAGTTCCATCTGGGAATTTTGACGATCACGTAGTCTAGTGTTGGTTCAAAGTAAGCGGTTGTAGTTCCGGTGATGGCGTTGCTGAGCTCATCCAAATTGTAGCCAATCGAAAGTTTAGCGGCAATTTTGGCAATGGGATAGCCAGTGGCCTTAGAGGCCAGGGCAGAGGAACGGGACACACGAGGATTAATTTCAATTCCGATGATGTCATCATTTTCAGGGTTTACCGAAAACTGCACGTTGCACCCTCCAGCAAACATTCCAATGCCGTTCATCATTCTGAAAGCAAGGTCACGCATTTTCTGATACACGGTATCAGAAAGGGTCATGGCTGGCGCTACGGTGATACTATCCCCCGTATGAACACCCATTGGGTCAAAGTTCTCAATCGAACAGATGATGATGATATTGCCGGCACCGTCTCTCAATAATTCTAATTCGTATTCTTTCCAGCCCAGGATGCTCTGCTCTACCAATACTTCATGAATGGGCGAAGCATGCAATCCACGGTTAAGTGCTGCATCAAAGTCTTCGGCTTTCTTTACAAAACCTCCTCCAGTGCCTCCGAGGGTGTAGGAAGGCCGTATTACAAGTGGGAAGCCGATCTCCTGTGCTATTTCTTTACCTTCCAAAAACGAAGTTGCGGTTGCTCCTTCACAGACACCCACTCCCAGCTCCTTCATTTTTAGCCGGAATTTCTCGCGATCTTCAGTTGTCTCAATGGCTTTGATGTCAACCCCAATGATTCGGACGCCATAGTGGTCCCAGATACCTGCATTTTCGCAATCAATACACAGGTTTAGTGCGGTTTGTCCACCCATTGTAGGCAGGACAGCATCTATATGATGCTTTTCAAGAATTTCTTTAATGTACTTTTTTTCAAGGGGCTTCAGATAAACATGATCTGCAGTCACCTTATCCGTCATAATGGTGGCCGGATTGGAGTTAATAAGGATTACTTCTATGCCTTCCTCTCTGAGCGACCTGGAGGCCTGAGAGCCAGCGTAATCAAATTCACAAGCTTGACCAATAATAATGGGACCGCTCCCTATGATGAGGACGGACCGTATACTTCTATCTCTTGGCATTTGAGGGAGGATTAGGTAAATCGGGTGCAAAAATAATCATCCTCGGCTGGATATGCGGCTCATTCCAAATAAATTCTGGGATTTTTTAGCAACATACCTTGGGTAACCAGTTTTCTACTAAATAAGGCTCCTTGCCTTCAACTCAAGATACTTGTTGATGGTGTTTACGGTTAGGTTTTCTGGGGGCGTAAGTAACGCCTGTATGCCGTGCTTGGTCAGCTCTTTTACGATGAGTTTTTTCTCAAAAAGAAGGCGCTCTGCAATGGCTTTATGATAAATGGCCTTTAGGTTTTTTGCTTTTCTTTCAATGAGCTGGCTTAATTCCGTGTTCTCAAAAAAAATGACGACAACCAAATGTTGCCTGGCAAGGCTCAACAAGTAAGGAAGCTGGCGTTGGACAGCGAATACCGTTTCGAAGTTGGTAAATAGCAGTAGCAGACTGCGTTGAGAAATTTTTCTTTTGATGGTTGCGTGCAATGCCGAATAATCAGATTCCACAAATGCAGTTTTCTGATTGTAAAGGCTCTCCAGAATATTATTCATCTGATTACTCAATCGGTTGGCAGGAACTATCGTATTGACCTTGTCCTGAAAGGTAATCAAGCCTGCCTTGTCGCTTTTTCTCATGGCAATGTTGGAAATTACAAGGCTGGCGTTAATGGCATAATCCAACAGACTGAGTCCGTTAAATGGCATTTGCATTACTCTTCCTTTGTCAATTAGCGAATAGACCTGTTGAGAGCGCTCGTCCTGGTAGTGATTGACCATAAGCCTTGACCTTCGGCTGGTAGCTTTCCAATTGATGGTTCTAAAATCATCCCCGGAAACATATTCCTTTATCAACTCAAATTCCTGATTATGTCCTATCCTTCTTATTTTTTTTATTCCGGTTTCTGAAAGCCGGTTGGAAATGGCCAGCAACTCATACTTTCTCATCTGAATAAACGATGGGTATACAGGCACCATTTTATTTTGAGAAAAAGAAAATCTTCGTGACAGAAACCCCAAAGGCGTACTTATTAATACGTTGACCGCTCCAAATGAATATTCACCACGTTTGATTGGTCGCAGATGATAGGGAATTGTTTTTCTCTCCCCTGCTGCAAGTGTGATTGTAAATTCTAAATTTCTTTTTTGAAACTGATGAGGAATCTCATCGAAAATTCTAATTCTGGTTTTGAATACATAAAGATTTTCAAGGTAGATTCTAATTTCATTTTCATCACCATTCGAAAGTTTATCAGGCGTAAACCTCTTTCCATAGAGCCCCTTCTTCACTCTATACAATAGAATGATGTCTGTGATTATGAGTCCTCCGAAACAAAATAGAACCAATTTTGGTATCCAGATCAGGTATGGAAACAAAAAGCTGACAATGAATAGCACCACCACCAAAGCGGCAGCCTGGAAGAAACGATTGTTTAGAAATAGGCTCTTAACAAGCTTCATCTTGGCACTTCTATCTTGTCTATAATCTGTTGTACAATAGTGTCGGGGCTTATTCCTTCCATTTCTTTTTCCGGACTTAGAACGATTCGATGTCTCAATACCGGCAATGCAATTTTCTTGATGTCTTCCGGATTGATAAAATCACGACCTTGTATTAATGCGAAGGCCTTGGCTCCATTCAGGATGGCTACCGATGCCCGTGGGGAAGCTCCTAGAAATAGCATAGGGTTATTTCTTGTTTCCTGTACAATCTGGGCGATGTAGCGGATCAGTGGTTCTTCAACATGTACATGTTGAGTAAACGCTTTTATACTTATAATTTCTTCTGCTGAGATAATTGGATTAACCTCTTCTACCGCCAAAGATCCCGCCCGATGGTGCTGTCTTGAAATGATGTTTACCTCTTCGTCCAGGTTAGGATATTGTACAACGATTTTGAAAATAAAGCGATCGAGTTGCGCTTCAGGCAGTCTATAGGTGCCCTCATGTTCAATCGGGTTTTGGGTGGCAAGCACTATATATGGTTTTTTCATAGGATGGGTTGTACCATCCACAGTCACTTGCCTTTCCTCCATCACTTCAAATAATGCAGCCTGGGTTTTAGCGGGAGCTCGGTTGATCTCATCAATCAAAACGATATTGGAAAAGATTGGTCCAGGATGAAATTCAAAGTCTGATTTTTTTACGTTGAATACAGAGGTGCCCACAACATCAGAGGGCATGAGATCTGGGGTAAACTGAATACGTGAAAAATCTACAGAGATGATCTTGGAAAAAAGCTTAGCCGTTAAAGTTTTTGCAACACCAGGAACGCCTTCTATTAATACATGGCCGTCTGCAAGCATTGCAGTTACGAGAAGGTCAATCATGTCTTCTTGTCCTACTATTACCTTTCCGATTTCCTCTTTTATTTTCTTTACCTGCTCGCTCAGCTTTGTCAAATCGACTCTGCTTTTAAAAATTGATTCGTCCATAATTTTTTATTTTATAAAATTCTCTATTTGTTCGTTCAACGAAATAAGTTCATCGACAGTGATCTGATCCTTTTCTTGTATTTTTTTAATGAGTGCAAACAGGGCAGCTGTGCCGTCTTCATCATTTCCTGTTTTTCTCGCAATAACAGACACATCTGTTTCGGCCATCGGATCAAAATGGTATTTACTGCGGAGGGTGTCCATTAGAAATATTATTTTCTTATCAGCAATATTTTTATGGTCCCCTTGCTGATAATATAAATTACCGATAGTAGCTACAAATTCGAGCGTTGTATTTTGTACAGGTGGGATTATTGGAATAACGCGTTGCTTTCTTTTTGATTCAAACAGGATAAAGAGCAACAGTGAAAAAATAGTAATGTAATAGGCCGAAGAAAGTGAATCTTGAGAAAGTACAAAGCGAAGGGGTGTACTTGCTTCCATTCGTCCCAAGTGATAGTACTCTGTCCAAATTAATTTTTGATTGCCTAAGTACGATAAAGATTGGGAGGCGAAGGCATGGTTTTCACCATTCAATAAATTGATGTTGGTAAAAGCAAGGGGTGTGCTATTGACGATTAGCGCTCCGTTCCCAATGGCTATTCTTAGAGTTACTGGTTTGTCAGAATCATTTTTACCAATGATGGTTGTTTTGAGTGTGTCAAAAGAATTGAAGTAGTTGTGTGCGTTGTCTTTTCTGTATTTATAGTTGGTGAGTGTATCCAAAGATGAATTCAGAAAACGGAGTGAAATAGAATCTCTCAGATCAATGAGGCTTTGATTATTGAAAAGATAATCAACTGTATTCAGCTGAAGCGTATCAGCAAAGTGTCCGTTAAAGTAGTGAGCGGATAGAAACGCTGTATTCCCCTTTGAAATATAACTGAAAAGTGTTTCTGTGTCAGCCTTGTCAAGATTAAGTGTGGTTGAAAGGCTAAAAAAGGCAGTGTTTGTGTTTTTACTTTTGAGTAATTCGTACAATGTTTCATTGACGTGGGTTATTGAGTCAAACAATGCCGGCATCATCTCATTAAGTGCGTAAGTGCCATAAGGATTTTTGTCAACATGTGATAAGGTTATGGACCAGTTGTGCTGTTTTGGGCTCAATAATTGAACGGTTGCATATATTCCAATGAAAAGGGAAAGATAAATAATGTATTTCCAGTCCTTTTTCATTTTGTTATGCGGAAGTTTTTTGTTTTAAGGTTTCAAAAAGTTGTTGCGCTTTTTTAAATGCATCTTCTTCAATGAGAAAATTGCCATACCATGCATACTCAAAATAACGGCTAAGTTGATTGTAATTTGTTTTCAGTTCGCCTGCGCCTAATTCATCGGAATAGTCATGATTGGTTTTGCCGGCCTGCCATTGGATGTATTGCTTATCTGCCAGCATTTTCAAAGCGTATAGAAAAATCAGGCGAATGCCATTTCGGTATTTTTTATTATTAAGTGCTTCTTGAATGAGCCTCTCAAAATCCATTTCATGGATGTTCTCGTGAAATACGGTAGTTTTTATCGCTCCCCGATCTGCGCCTGAATAAAAAACTTTAAAAGCATTAACTTTTAGGATCATCATTAGAATAAGGATGAAGCCAATTAAAGCGGCTGAATAAACCAGTACACGGCCCCAATTGGTAGTGGAGGCTCCATCAAAAAGGGCACTAAAAAATTGACCAACCCATTTCCAAAATCTATCCCAAAGGCTTTCAGCTACAGTTGGTGGTTCTTTGTATGTAAGGTCCGGATTGGATTTTAGTTCTGTAATTTTTTCTTCTGAAAAAAACCTGGCTACAACACGAGAGGTGTCTGTGGCTGCACGATAGTCAACTTCATTGAATGTCTCCTCATCGTAATAGAAGGCAGAGTCATAATCAGTAGCATCAATTTGCGCTAGTGCGAAGTTGAATTGAATGAGGACTATGCATATAATCCCGAGATATCGAAATGAGCTTATCAAAAGTCTTCCTTTCTTTCGGTGGACGAATCTAAAGGTTTGCCAAGTGATTCAATTTCATTCATTAAACCTTTTGCTTCTTTTAATTCTACCAGGTTGAAATATTGTAAGGCAATACCAATGTTGGGTATGGCGCTGAGTACCATCTGCGAAAGATAATAGACAGCAAAAGAAAGAATGGTAAAAAGCTTCCACTTAAAGGAGGGCTCCTGAAAAATATCGGTGGACACATTGTGCATTGCTGAAATTATCGTGGTGATATACCACGGCATAATGAACAAATACGATAATGTAGAAACAATCAGACTAAGGACCATGATAAGGCCAAATGTACTCCACCATTTACCTCGAACCAGATTAAATGATCTGCTAAGAGCTGGGAAGAAACCACTCTTCTCATAGGCTCTAATAAAGAACGTAAGGGACGCGCCAAAGATCAGATAAAAAAGCACCACGATAATACCAATTACTCCGAACACTATTAGAAATGGAGAGATTGTGCTAAGTAAAACCATAGGAATCAACATTAGCATGTAGGCTAGAATAAAGAGAATGGCGAAAAAAAGCATGGTTCCCAAGTACATCCAAAAAGTGGATTTAACCCTTTCCCAAACTTCATTTATTTCTATTTGATTGGATTTTTTCTCACCATAGAGGATTATGTAATTATTAATGGTAGCCATTGAAGCCACACCGCTGACCAGCAGAAAAACCAATGCAAAGATAATCTGTAGCCAAAAATTTAGGGAAAGAAAATATTTCTCCATGGCTTCGCTGCTTCCGGTATATGAAGATTGAGAAAAATTAAAAAAATCTCCTATGAAAGAACCCATGAGAAGACTGCCCATTAGTACAGGGGGCCCTGCAATGAATAGTACACTCTTGGTTAAAGGTTTGAAATTCTGTTTAAGAAATTCGAACGTGTCATTTATCTTTTTGCTAAAATCCCTTGCCTTATGAAATTCCAGTGGTGTGAAGGTCTTCATTGCGTTTTAATAAAATTGGATAAACAATAAAATAATAAACCATAAGTAGTGCAGAGGCACCAATGATAAATGTTTTGAAGCCCCAGTGCATAAAGGCATATCTTGTAATAAATGACTCAATGAATCCGGCTAAGATGAAGAAGGGGACCAGCCCTATTACAATTTTCAACCCCTTTAAAGCCCCCATCTTAAATGATGCCAGCCGAGAATAGGTTCCTGGAAATAAAATGCTGTTGCCCATTGTAAACCCTGCGGCTGCAGCTATAACAATAGAGGTAAGTTCTACTGTACCATGCAACATAATTACAGGAAGCGCCTGAGCCAATTCACTTTCCTGATAGAAAAACATAAGAAATGTACCTACCATCAGGCCATTGTAAAACAGATAAAATCCTGTACCTATTGACGCAAAAAATCCATACACGAATACTTTGAAAGAAACCAGGATGTTGTTTTGGGTAATCATAAGAAACATTTCAAGTGGGCCTGATTCAGAATAAACTTGTGTTGGGTTTCCGTTCTTGATGTTTTCCAAAGTCATGTTTACATAACCATCACCCAAGATTAATCTTACAAAAGTGTCGTCATGGCTGACAGAGACAGCGCCAATCATACCTGCTATCATGAAAATTATAAATGAGTAAAGAAGGGGCTTTCTCACTTCATGCAGGATAAGGGGCAATTCATATTTCCAAAAGGTTACAAATCGGCTCTTTTCCTCTTTTTTATTTTTGTAAATCTCCAGGTGAATCTTGCTGGCAAGTGCGTTAAGGTATTGCGTGGTGCGACTTTTTGGATATTGCGTGTTGGCAAATGATAAGTCATCTGTTATTTGAATAAACAGCTCTGCAAGTTTATCGGGTTGGGCTTTTGGTTGGCCGACTATTTTTTCAAACTCCTCCCACCGTGGTTTATTTTGTTTGATAAAAGTTGCCTCTCGCATGTTCAGAAACAATTAAGGCTGGAAGTTAGAGGTTAAGATCTTTACCTCCAACTTCCAGCCTTTATGTAAAATAAAGCCTTTGGTTTTATCCCTTGTTCTGGAGTTCTTTGGCAACTTCGGTTACCTTGTTCCAAACCCTGAAAACATTTTTAGAGCAGATTTTCTCGATGTCTTCCTCGGAATATCCTCTTTTCAATAATTCAACAATAAGATTAGGGAAGGAGGAAACATCTTTTAGTCCTGTGGGTAAGCTGTCGCCTACTCCATCGTAGTCCGATCCAATGCCAACATGATCAATACCAGCCAATGTTACAACATGGTCGATATGGTCTACTACGCGCTCCAGGGTGGCGTATTGCTTAGGGTTTTCTTTATTAAACTTATCTATCAGGGGCTTTGCTGCATCATCTGTTTCATTGAGGCCAGCTTCTGCTAACATGGATTTTAACTTTTGATCCCTTTCTTGATTAGCCTGCACAACTGCTGAATCGAGAAAAGATGAACCATAGTTAATTTGAATTACACCGCCATTGGCACCCAACGCTTTGATCATATCATCATTCATGTTTCTTTCAAACCCAGGTGTATAAAAGCGGCATGATGAATGAGAAGCGATGCAAGGCGCTTTGGTTAGTTCCATTACCTGATAGAAAGTGTCATCGTCCACATGAGAGATATCGACCATTATTCCTACTTTATTCATTTCAGCAACCACTTGGCGGCCATACTCACTAAGTCCTCCATGTGTACCTGTAGTGTCGTATGAAGAATCGCAAATTTGATTGTCTTTACCATGGGTAAGGGTTGCATATCTAATGCCACGATCAAAAAAGTACTTTACATTTGATAAATCATTTCCAAACGGGGCAGCATTTTCCATACCCATAGGTAATGAAATCTTTCCCGCTTTGAAGTTCGCCTCTACATCCTGAGGCGAATTGGCCAAGGCAAACTTATCAGGAAGGTTGGTGGTGATTGCAATTACATTGTTAATTAGCGAATCAGCCAATGCTTTACCCATATCTTTTTGTTGTTGATACTCAGATGGAATATAAATAGACATGAAAGGAGCATCAAGTCCGCCTTTTTTGGCTCGCTCAAAGTCAAAGTCACCTTCTGTAGTACTTACCAATACGTTAGCGTTTTCAGCATTGATATTAATATTTTGTTCTTTCAACCTGTAGGGTACATCTATGTGACCATCGGTAATGATAAAGCGATGGGCCAATTCTTCGGCATAAGTACGTAATTCTTCATCGCTCATGTTCTCAACTGTCTTTTTTTGCTGACACCCGCTAAGGGCTAAAACAAAAATGCAAAGTAAGGGGTAAATGAATTTCATTTTTTTTGAATGGTTTTTAGTAATCAATCAATGAATTGCCTGATATTTCATTAGGCTTTCCAGTTTTAAAGAACGCCCAATCTACTTGATTGGAGCGAAAAAATCATCAGAAAGTTCCATTTCATTTGATTGAATTAACTTTAACGCAGTTTAATATTTTAGATTTTCTATCCTATACTTGCTCAAAACAAGATAAAAGGAGAAGAACCGGTCAGCCTACTATGCAAACGATAAAGGTAAGAACCACTCACAATGTATTTATCCAATATCCAATCGCCAGTTTGGGAGATCGTATTCTTGCATTTCTGCTTGATTATTTGATTTTGATCGCCTACTCCCTATTTTTCATAGTCTTATTTATAAATACAGATGTAGCAGTTCCATGGATTTGGATGGTGATACTAGGTTTACCCTGGTTGCTTTACCATGTGCTGTTTGAAATCTTCATGAATGGACAAAGTCCTGGAAAACGCGTGATGAAAATTCAGGTCGTCCGTTTGGACGGTACCCCGCCAACCATAGGGAATTACCTCATGAGGTGGATATTCAGTTTTATTGATTATTATATTTTCTCAGGATTAATCGCAGTAATTGTTATTGCGGTGGGAGGCAAAGGCCAGCGCCTTGGAGATTTGGTGGCCGGGACTAGTGTGGTGAAGTTAATTGAGGAAAGAGAGATTGCGTCAAAGGAAATTTTTGTAACCGCTGAAGAAGCATATACTCCAACTTTTGGTCAGGTGATACAATTGAAGGAGGCTGACATTGAATTAATTCAAAGGGCTTTAGAAGTAAATCGTGATCAGGGTAACTCCGAACCATTATTGGTTGTTACTGAAAAAGTGAAATCCTTGTTGGGGATTCAGACGGACCTTCCTCCCGTTAAGTTTTTATATACAATCATTAAGGATTTTAACCACCTCACTTCAAAGTGAATCAAACACTCCCAACTGTTACGTTGAAACAACTGGCGTTAAGAAACGGGCAGGATAAACCTGATGTTTGGATCGCTTACAAAGGGTTGGTTTACAATGTGAGCAATTCCAGATTGTGGAAAACGGGCACGCATTATGAGCACTGGGCAGGTCAGGACCTGACAGATGAATTGGTGGATGCGCCTCACACCGATGAGGTTTTTAGTAAATTTGAACCCATAGCAAAATTGATAAAGGATGATACTCATTGCGGATAGTGGCGGATCAAAATTGGATTGGAGGATTTTGCATGAGGATGGAAAGATTGATCAGGCCAGCGGACCGGGGTTTAATCCATATTATCAGCCAGCTTCCGATTTGGAGAATTCGATTGAGGAGCAATTGGCTCCAAAAGTTTCAGGTAGAGTAAAGAAAATATTTTTTTATGGAGCAGGACTTTCGTCACCTCAAAATCATGAGATTGTCTGCAAAGTTTTACAGCGATATTTTGATAAAGCTGTCATTGAAGTGAATCTTGATTTGCTTGGCGCAGCCAGGTCACTTTGCGGTGATGAGCCAGGGATTGCCTGTATCCTGGGCACAGGATCTAATTCTTGTTTCTACGATGGGAATGAAATAAGCAGAAATGTAGCAAGCTTAGGATGGATACTTGGCGATGAAGGGTCAGGGGCCCACATGGGCAAACAATTAATTAAGGATTATATTCGTAATGAAATGCCCGATCAATTGAGTGAGCAGCTTAAGGCCCGCTTTCCTTTGAATCGGGAAGAGATACTGAGTAAAGTTTATCAACAGGAACGGCCAGCTGCTTTTTTGGGAAGTTTTTCAAGATTTATTTTTCAGCACATCAAAGAGCCTTATTGCTATCAGTTGGTGTATTCTGGGTTTGAAGATTTCTATAAAAGGAATGTGATGCAATACGAGGACCACCAACATTTAAAAGTACACTTTACCGGGTCTGTGGCATTTTATTTTAGCAATGTGCTAAGACAGGTAGCCAATGATATGGGCATTGTTGTCAAAAATATTGCTGAGACACCCATCGCGGGATTGGCACTCTTCCATAAAAAAGATTTAAACGATTAATAGCTTGTCAACAACTGAATCATCATCCAATTACAATGATCTGGAAAAAATGAGTATCCATGATCTTTTGGTCAGTATAAACTCTGAGGATGTGCTGGTGCCCCAGGCGGTTGAAAAGGTAATTCCAGCTATCGAGAAACTGGTAATTGCAGTTGTGGAGAAAATGAAAATAGGAGGCAGATTATTTTATATTGGAGCCGGAACCAGTGGAAGATTGGGGATATTGGATGCCTCGGAAATACCACCTACCTATGGTTTGCCACAAGGCAGAGTAATTGGTTTGATAGCGGGAGGCGATCAGGCTATTCGTCAATCAGTGGAGCACGCTGAGGACAACACTGAACAAGCCTGGAAGGATTTACAATTACATCAAATTAATAATAATGATGTGCTTGTTGGGATTGCTGCCTCTGGAAAAACCCCCTATGTATTGGGTGGTGTACGGGATGCAAAGAAAAATGGCATTGCGACCGGATGCATTACCTGCAATAGTGGAAGTCAATTGGCACAAATGGTTGATTATCCCATTGAAGTAATTGTTGGGCCCGAGTTTGTGACAGGAAGTACCCGAATGAAAGCAGGAACAGCACAGAAGTTAGTTCTCAACATGATTTCAACCTCTGCAATGATTAAGCTGGGTAGAATCAAGGGCAATAAAATGGTGGACATGCAACTCAGCAATCGTAAACTTGTGGACAGGGGAACAAAAATGATCATGGATGAGTTGGGTATTGATGAAGAGAAGGCTGCTCAATTATTAAATAAATTTGGAAGTGTGAGAGCAGCCATTGATAGCACAAAATGAATGCATGAGTTAGAGCCCCATTACAATTGGTTGCAATACTACGATGCCGCACAAGATGAACTTTCTCCTTTCTACGGCAAAGAGTACAACTATGACCAGTATAGCGAAGCCATCTACGGTTATTATATTGATCCCGCCTGGGATTCGTTTGGTTCGGAAACCCTATTTGTCAAAATCCTTTTTGCTGATTATGATCTTGGGTACGCTGTCCTTGAATTTATAGGCGAATGGAATGATACCTTGTACAATGATATTATGTTGCTTAAGAGAAACCTGATTGAGCACTTGTCAATGCAAGGGATCAACAAGTTTATATTAATTGGAGAAAACATTTTTAATTTTCATGGGTCTAGCGATGATTATTATGAGGAGTGGTTTGAAGAAGTAGAAGATGGTTGGATAGCGGCTGTTAATTTTCCTGATTTTATTCAGCGCGAATTCGAACGCTACAGACTTGACTCGTACATCAATATGGGGGGCACTTTGCAAATCCCCCAATGGAGGACTTTACAGCCAGCACGATTTTTCGAATTGGTAAATTCGTTGATTCAAAGAAGACTTAATTGAGCCATACTAATGGGCACATCGGCAGGTACAAGGTAACTTAAACGGGTTTTTATCTCTTTACATTCTACCCGGGTTCTTCTGAGCTTGCCCTTTTTGAACCATTTCCCTTGAAAACCGAAAACCGTACCTTCAGGAATTTGTGAAAGCAGGACTACATTTTTTTGACGGTCATCGTAACTGCGCAAAAGCTGCGTGAACTTGCCGTCTGAAAATGTCGAGGCTTTTGGGTTTTTCATGTGCTTTTTTAAGCCATCAAGCAATGGTTTTGGAAAGACTTCCTCACTCATTACAGGCTCCATTAATTGCTGGAAAGATTTTTTCCATTCTTTTCCATGCGATTCAATACGATTGCCATAATGTAGATGAACTTCCAAATGAGCAACCTCATGAACATAAGTAATCAAAAACAAATAAGGATCAATGTCATGATTGACAGTGATGCGGGCAACTTTGCCCGGATAGCAGGTGAAGTCTCCCACTTTGGTTACTCGGCTCTTTCTAACCTTAAACTCAAATTGGAATTTCTTCCACAGCTGAAAGCAATAGGCATAGGCAGCCTCAGGGACATGATTGGTGAGCAGGTGTGATATCGAATTGGCATTCATAGAAAAAAACAGAGGCTTTAGTTACCTAAAGCCTCTTTCCAATCTTTAGATTGAAAAACGTTCATTACTGCATGCTGGTGGTGTCAGACGCTACACTGTCCGTGGCTGGCTGCTCCATTGCTGGCGCTTCTTCAGTCATTTCAGCGTTCTCTGTTTCAGTAGATTCGGTTTTACCGCCTCCACAAGCAACAAAGGCAAAAGCGAAACCGCACACCATTAATAATGCGATTAATTTTTTCATAGTTTACAGGTTTTAAATTCGGGTGCAAATATACTATGATAGGTATACTTATGCCCCAGGAAGTAATAAAAATTTATTTTTTCCGGAAAAACAGCCGTATCGGAGCCCCCTCAAAATCAAAATTTGCCCTCAGTTTGTTTTCAAGAAAACGCATGTATGGCGTCTGTATGTACTGCGGAAGGTTACAAAAGAAAGCGAACGAAGGGGTTTTTGCCTTTACCTGAGTAATGTATTTGATCTGAATCATTTTACCCTTTAATGCAGGAGGAGGGTATCTGGCAATTTCAGGTAGCAAAGCATCATTCAGTTTTGCAGTAGGTATCTTCTTGGTTTTGTTGTTATATACCTCTACCGCCTTTTCAATCACCTGAAAAATCCGCTGTTTAGTAAGCACGGAAGCAAAAATGATCGGAATATAAGTAGCAGGAGAGAGCTTTTCCATCATCGCCTTCTTAATCTCATCGGCTGTTTTGGTGTCTTTGTCAATGAGATCCCACTTATTGACCATGATTACAATTCCTTTCCCCTGTTTCTGAGCCAGGCTGATGATCGAGATGTCCTGGTGTTCTAATCCTCGCTCAGCATCAATAAGTATGATGCAAACATCACTTTCTTCCAATGCCTTAAGCGATCGAAGCACGGAATAAAATTCAATGTCTTCCTTTACCTTACTTTTCTTTCTGATTCCGGCTGTGTCAATCAAGATAAAATCATTGCCGTACATTTTATAACGGGAGTGAACGGCATCACGCGTAGTGCCGGCTTCATCAGTAACAATACTGCGCTCTTCGCCCAGTAACACATTTAAAAAAGACGACTTGCCTACGTTGGGTCTACCTACAATTGCTATTTTAGGAATTCCTGCATCTGGATCCTCTACCCCTTCAGATTCAAAAGTTTTAATTACTTCGTCCAATAACTCACCCGTTCCGCTCCCGTTTTCGGCAGACACAGGGTAGACCTCACCCAAACCCAATTCATAGAACTCAGTCGCAAGCGTAGATTTGTCAGGCGTATCAGCCTTATTCACAGCCACAAAAACCGGCCGCTTAGACCTGCGCACCAAGTTGGCAAATTCTTTATCATAGCCCGTCAGTCCGGCTCTACCATCTACCATAAAAATGATTGCAGTGCAATCTTGAATAGCCGTCTCTACTTGTCTCCTGATTTGCGATTCAAATTTGTCGTCAGAACCTGTCACATAACCTCCTGTGTCAATTACGGTAAAGAATTTACCTGACCATTCCGCATAACCATAGTGCCGGTCGCGTGTCACTCCAGGTATATCATCCATGATCGCTTCCCTTTTTTCTACCAGTCGGTTGAAGAAAGTCGATTTGCCCACATTAGGTCTTCCTACTATTGCTACGATGTTAGCCATTACTTAATCTGTATAACCAAATTGTTTGAGTCGCTGCTTTTGCTTGCGCCAGTTGTCTGCCACTTTCACATGGGTTTCAAGAAAAACTTTTTTGCCGAAAAAAGCTTCAAGGTCTTTTCTGGCTTCGGTGCCTACTTTTTTTAGTGATGCCCCACCTTTTCCAATGATAATACCTTTTTGAGAGTCGCGTTCTACATAGATGATGGCGCGGATTCTTATAATATTTTCCTGATCCTTAAATTCTTCAATACCTACTTCAGAGCTGTATGGAATCTCCTGCTCATAATTGAGGAATATTTTTTCCCTTATAATTTCGGAGGTAAAGAAACGTTCGTTTTTATCGGTCAGATCATCCTTGGGATAGTAGGCAGGATGTTCTGGTAAATTTTCCGTGATCGTCTTTAGCAAAACATCAATGTGATCACCAGTAAGAGCCGACACAGGGATAATGGCCTTTGGTTCCAATTGCGTTTTCCAATAGGTGATTTTGTCTTCCAGTTGAGAGCCTTTTGCCAGATCAATTTTGTTGATCACTAAAAAAATGGGAGTCTTAATACTTTTAAGCCGTTCGAAAAGCACAGGGTCAAACTTCTCACCCAGTTCTACCACCAACAAAATAATGTCTGCGTCCTCCAGCGATACTTGTACATAAGTCATCATCTTTTTGTGCAACTCGTACTTTGGTTCGAGCAGCCCTGGGGTATCAGAGTAGACAATCTGGAAGTCGTCTCCTGACAATATGCCCATTATCCGATGACGGGTGGTTTGGGCTTTGGAGGTGATGATAGAGAGATTCTCACCTACCAGCTTATTCATAAGGGTAGACTTACCCACATTGGGCTTGCCAACTATACTTACAAATCCAGCTTTGTGCGTTTCAGGCATGGTATAATGTCTCTATCGGAGTTTGAGCTTATTTTAAGATGGCAAAAGTACGCCAAATTAGATTAAGAGTAGTATTTGGCAGCTGGGGATCAGTAGCAATTGGTCAAAAGCTGGCGGATATGAGCCCAACGATTGGGTGGAATGGGGATAGTAATGAGCCCCCAA